>VOFF01000386.1_pt1 | contig 73267 bp, 119 predicted proteins | sample 5384061 | NCBI WGS metagenome assembly VOFF01 (sample SAMN12384725, study PRJNA508395) | human gut metagenome | isolation source: healthy gut E | host: Homo sapiens | reverse complement strand
ACATTATAAGAAGAGAGGAGATTGAGATTTGGTAAATATAGGAGAAATGATGAATAAAGCGATTATGGATGGCATGTTGCAAGCAATTATTATATTTATGCCATATATTATATCGTTTTTGACAACAGCTCTTGTTGTGTGGGTAATTAAGAAAATTATTGAAAAATTCACATATGATTTTTCAACCATATCAGGAGACTCTAGAAGAATAGCAAGGAAAAAAAAAAAGCACGAAAGATGGGCAACGTAGTAGATATGATTTCTTCTTTCAAAGATATAACTGAAATATAAAAAAATAGAGGGACATAGAGATATCTATTAACAGATATGTGAATTTTAGAGGAATAAAAATGAGAACTGATATCATAGAATATTTACAGAAAGAAGTATATCACAGGTGCAAGCAACCAACTAACAAATTTGAATGGGGTGCTATTATCACATTGAAGCAGTGGTGAAATGCAGAGATAACATGAGACTGAGGAGGTTCAAAATCATGGACATAAGAAAAAAAGGATTGGAAACTATTTCGAGAAAGATTATCAGGCTGGCAGGAAAATTATATGGAAGGTCTTGTTAAAGAGTATGCAAATTTTCTGAATGATGATAAAAAGCCTGCATCAGAGAAATTCTGGGAACTTGAAAAACGGATAAAAGAGGATAAGCGTCATCCGGGAGTTATCATGGAGATGAGTAAGTCAGAGGTGATATGGGATATCGTTCGTCTTATTAGATTGAAAGTAATTACATATGATGATTTATCAGACTTTAGTGATGAATTACAGCTGGAAGTGAAGAGAATACTTGAAATGAGCAGGTGATACATATGGAGATTGGTGCAACAAAGGCAGTTCAAGATCGACTAAAAACCACAAAGATTGCAGAAAGCAAAGGTGTTTCACTTGTGTTCTGCTGGGACACACATTTGACGAAAATAAAAGGAAGAAATGTCTTGTTTATTGTGAATGCCAGTAATCGTTATACAATAGCAATGACAGATATTGAACCAAGAAACTGGAATTACTATGCAATGTATATCAGCCGCGTGATTCATGGGATGATGCAGGAAATGGGATATTCTGAAGAACAGATAGCACAATATTTTAAAAATGTCAGGCGATATGATTGTGACAAAGACACATGGGAAGAAATCGGTTGGTGGTATTAACAGAATGGTAATGGATGCGCAGTATTTTGGTAAGAAGCTGGAGAAAGATACAAAATATCAGTGGGAACTGAGTGAGTATCTTAACAGAGATATTTGTCAGCCAGAGGGATTTGATGCGTATGGATATCCAAGTGAACTTTTTAAATTAGACATGGAACGATTAGGAATTATTCCTAAGAGAAAGCCTGCAAAGGTAATTGATTTTACCAGGTACATAGATACTAATCGCAGTTCTAACCATTAGCGCAAAAGAATTGTTAAAACAATTGTTTGGGCATAAGAAGTTAGTTGCAATGACGAAAAGCAAGATGTATAAAATAATTCGTCGCTAAAAAAGTGACGAAAAAAGCGACGGAAAAGGAGAACATTTATGAGCATAACATTTGAAATAGTCAAATTTAAAAAGCCAACAAAAGATGATTTGTCTAATTTACATATGTTTAATCCTTATGGTTCTATTCCAATATTAGATGATGATGGCGATAGCACGGGATGGAATATTTATATGTTCAGGGCTGATGATAAGGATATAAAGAATATTATAAATAGCAGTTATGCAGTCAAGATGGAACTCCCAGAATGCATTACAGATTATGATAGTTTTTTTGAAGATTTGGGATTCCCTAAAGAGGCAGTAAGTAATGGAGATGTTCGCATTATAAAATCCAATTCCAGATATATTACTATTTCTTATGGTGATAAATCAAAGGAGATAGAAAAAAGCAGGCTTGAAAAATATAAGGTGATGGTTCAAACAAAATGTGTTGTTTTGAAGATTAAGGCTTTATGGAACAGCAGTGAAAATAATCTATATGGTATAGATAAAAAGAAAGCTATAAAGTGTATACCAGATATTGAAAATTATGAATATGTTCCAGTTAATAATAGTATGCTGGCAAAAAAGCAGAAATTCCCTTCTTGATATTTGAAAGAAACCGGGGAAAATGTTTTATAGAGATGTATTGATAGAATCTAGAGAAAGGAATGCTTTTATGAGCAAAGAATTACAGATAAGAAATAGCACTGTGGATTTTTAGTTTTCACACGAGATGCAGGAGAAGACGGAATAGAGGTCAGGGTTCAGAATGGCGATGTATGGCTTACGCAGAAGGCAATTTCACAGCTTTTTGATGTAGATAGAAGTGTGGTTACAAAACATCTGAGTAACATTTTTAAAGAGGGCGAATTAGATGAAAATTCAGTTTGTGCAAAATTTGCACAAACTGCGGATGATGGAAAAACATACAATTATAAGTTCTATTCGTTAGCAGCTATTATTGCTGTGGGGTATCGCATTAATTCAGAACGGGCAATGCAGTTCAGAACATGGGCAACAAAGGTATTAGATACATTTACAAAGCAGGGTTATGTTCTTGATAAAAGTAGATTGATTAATGGACAGATTTTCGACGAAGATTATTTTGAACATTTAATAGCTGAAATTCAAGAAATCAGAGCAAGTGAACGGAGGTTTTATCAAAAAATTACAGATATATATGCAACAGCAGTTGATTATGATAAGAATTCACAGGTGACAAGAGAGTTTTATGCAACAGTACAGAATAAGATGCATTATGCAGTTCATGGTAGTACAGCGGCAGAAGTGATAGTGGCAAGAGCTGATCATAATAAGGAACATATGGGACTTAAATCATGGAAAAATGCGTCGGATGGTAAAATAGTAAAAACAGATGTGTCAATTGCAAAAAACTACTTAGAAAAAGAAGAACTTGCAGAATTAAATGAGATTGTGACAATGTATCTTGATTATGCAATAAGAGGCACGAAGACATATTCCTATGACTATGGAAGATTGGAAAACAAAGATTGACGCATTTCTTAGATTTAATGATGCAGAAGTACTTCAGGATAAAGGGAAAGTTACTGCAGCTATTGCGAAAGAATTTGCGGAAAGTGAATTTGAGAAGTACAGAGTTATACAGGATTCACTGTATGAAAGTGACTTTGATAAATTGATGAATGATATGGAGAAGGATGGTACTAACGATTAGGTGATATAAAACAACATTCACAGTAGATTGACTTTTAGCATACGATAGTGTATATTTAAATTACAAAGAGAAGATACTACAGTCGGAAGGGAGACTTAAAACCCGTTTCCAGTGGTCGGGATGAAGACCTAAAACTCATTCCCATTACAGAGTAAACTGCTAAAAATCAAAGGCGGATGGCTTCGGTCATCCGTCTTTCTTTAACCAAGGAGAAAAAATGGCAGAGGAAAGTTTTAAGGAACGTGCCCGACAGGAAATGATAAAAGCTGCAAAACAGTATAAGGACATCTATGTTGATTATGAGTATCTAATTTGCTCGGTAACATTTGAGAAAAATGATTATTATATAATTGCTGCAGAGGAAGATAATTTTCAGCATTTAACAGGTGTGCAGTCCAAGATAGATGCTAAGACATTTTTCCGCAAATGTTATGATGGAACGCTTGCGGAAGTGGACTTTGATTTTGCAAAAGCAGGACACAATGAGAAGTCGGCAAAAGGTACAGTAAGAAGAAAAATACAGGTTTTGCCGGATATGATGACACTAATGAAATCGGATGTTCAAGTAGAAGAAGGCTTTCGGAAAAGTCGGGTAGTGTGTTCGCTGGCAACAGCGGATGGAAACTGCACATTAGGTTTTTCAGAATCAAAGAAAGCACGTCCGAAGTCCCTGATAAAAGGAAATGAATTGAAGAATCCGGGGACTGTAGATTTGATTCTAAGAAAAACAACTGAAAGTTTATTCTTTGATGAAATTATTGTTGGAGATACAGCAATGCTTAAGCAGTTCAGAGAAAAAATTGAGGATATTGTGTCAGCAAAGTTGTTTGAAGATGTAACAGGAGAATAAGACATATGAATGATGAAGATCATGTTTTGTTAAGTGAAAAATTAGAAGATCAGCTTAAGGCTGTAGAGTGGGCGCATGAACAGAAGAAAATTCTTGATGACAAAAGCAGACGTATCGCAGATGCACTCATGAAAAAAGTGACACCTTTGATAATGAAGAATAGTGTACAGAAATAGCGTGGGTACAATTTGGGTTCACCAGAAATGCAACTATATAAATAACATACAAAACCGTATCAAAATAATATGGTTTTGCAATATAATAACAGCAGATTTATGTGAAAAATTGAACCCGGAAAAGAGTTTGAATAACGGATTAAAATGCCGAAAGCCTGTATTTATGCGGGTTTTCGGCATTTGCTTTATCAAAAGGCTCTAGTTTGGCTCTATTTGTGGGAACAATAAATGATAAATAGTAAGGAATTATATGACCAAAGTGAGCATTAGCATTGATGATTCAATGCTAAAGTTTGCAGTTATTATTGCAAAACATAATGGAAAATGGGTATTCTGTAAGCATAGAGAAAGAAGTACATGGGAAGTGCCAGGAGGACATAGAGAACAAGGTGAGGATATTCTTGAAACAGCAAAGAGAGAATTGTATGAGGAAACAGGAGCCATTAATTTTGAGATAAATCCGATATGTATTTATTCTGTGACGGTGCCAGACAACTTTAAGGGGAAAGAAACCTTTGGAAAGTTATTTTTCGCGGAGATACATACGTTTGAAAAAAGATTTACATAGTGAGATAGAGAAAATAGCAATTATGAATGAACTACCGCTTAATTGGACATATCCGGAAATTCAACCAAGACTGATGGAAGAAGCGAGACAAAGAGGATTTTTGCCTAAGAAGGATGAAATAAAATGGTTATTTTTTGATGTTGGTTCGACGCTGGTTGATGAAAGTAAAGTTTATGAAGATAGGATGAAAAAAAAAATAGCTGAATTATCTAGTCTAACTCCGCAACAAATTTATGAACATGTGATATCATTATACAGGAGAAATAAAAAAGGTGATTTAGAGATAGCAAAACGATTGGGGATAGAACTACCTAAATGGGAATCACAATATGAAAAGCTGTATACAGATTCTGAAGATTGCCTGAAAAGGTTAAGCAGAAATTATGAAATTGGTATAATCGCAAACCAACCATTAGGAACTTCTGAAAGATTAGAAAATCTCGGAGTGCGAAAATATATTGATTTAGTCATTGCATCAGCAGAAGAAGGTGTTTCAAAACCGGACAGACGTATATTTGAAATTGCTTTGGAAAGAAGTGGCTGTAAGCCGGAAAATGCTGTAATGATTGGTGACCGCATTGATAATGATATTGTACCAGCAAAACAGTTAGGAATGAAAACGATATGGATAAAACAGGGATTTGGAAGTTTGTGGACTGTAATGGACGAGAGTGAAAAAGCCGATATTGAAGTTAATAACTTATCTGACATTTTGAATTATCTATAGGAGGGAAAGTGAATGTTCAAGGTTGCTATACTACAAAAACGTTCTATTAATGAACAAATAGATAAGAATATTGAAACTATCATTATGGCAATGGAAGAGGCATCGGAAAATCATGCAGATATTCTTTTGCTGCCGGAATGTTTTATTACAGGGTATGATTTGCCTATGTCATATGAAAAAAGCATTGCAGATAATGATATAAGCATTGCAAAAATATGTGAGAATGCTAAAAAATATAAAATAGGCGTAGTACTTACGGCGTTTACAAAAGGTAATAAGCAACCGCAGAACTCAGCCTTTGTTATCAATAAATCAGGCAATATATTGATGAAATACTCTAAGGTGCATACCTGTGATTTCGCAGATGAAAGAGATGTTGAATCAGGGAAAGAATTTAAGGTGTGTGATTTTGAAGGAATACAATTAGGTATTATGATTTGTTATGACAGAGAGTTCCCAGAAAGTGCAAGAATACTGATGTTAAAAGGTGCAGAAGTTATTCTTGTACCGAATGATTGCGGTTCTATGCAACCAAGAATCAGAGCGCTTTCTACAAGAGCTTATGAAAATATGGTTGCAGTTGCTATGGCAAATCCGAATGGAGATAATGCCGGATGTTCCTGTGCATATAGTCCCATTTGCTGGGATAGAAATGGAAAATGTGTTGATAACACAGTTTTGCTGGTTGATGATAAAACTGAGGGAATTTTTTATGCGGAGTTTGATATGGAAGCTATTAGAGAATACAGGAATCGGGAAATGTTAGGAAATACATTTCGTAAGGTAGAAGCATATAGTCAGTTGTTAAGTAAAGAAATCAAGAAACCATTTATAAGGGATGGGCAGAATAGATAAGCCAAGGGGAGAGTGCTTTATGTCAGTAATGGGCGTGTTTCCCATAAGCAGGCAGTGGAGAAAGCATATCAAGAATATGATATTTTTAACAAGACACAGCCGATAGAATCTGATTTTGATAAGATAGTAAAAGGATTGGAAAAGAAAGAATAATTACTTTTTTTGGATTATGTGATTATGATACAATTACGGAAAATAGTGTTTTATGAATCTGATCAATCGAATTTTTTGTGTAAAGGAGAATTTTATGAAAAAGATATTAGTGACAGGCGGAACAACTTTTGTAAGTAAATATGTGGCAGAATATTTTGTGAATGTGGGTTATGAAGTTTTTGTACTTAACAGAAATTCTAAGCCACAAGTTCAAGGTGTAAAACTCATTGAAGGAGATAGGCATAATTTGGGTGGTGTATTAAAGGATACATTCTTTGATGTTGTAGCGGATATAACAGCCTATAATGATAACGATATAATTGATTTTGTTAGGGAATTGGGTTCTTTTTGATCAGTATATTATGATTAGTTCAAGTGCCGTTTATCCTGAGTATGGTGTTCAGCCATTCCTGGAAGAATCAGAGAAATCCGAAAATAAATTTTGGGGTTCATATGGAACCGATAAAATAGCAGCTGAAAAGGCATTACTTGAAAGAGTGAAAGATGCATATATATTAAGACCGCCTTATTTATATGGACCAATGAATAACGTGTATAGAGAGGCTTTTGTATTTGATTGCGCCTTGGCGGACAGAAAATTCTATTTACCTAAAGATGGCAGTATGAAATTACAATTCTTTCATGTAAAAGATTTATGCAGGTTGATGGAGGTAATAATTAAAGACAAGCCACAAGAGCATATTTTAAATGTTGGTAATGTTGAAGCAGTTTCTATTAAAGATTGGGTCACAAAATGCTATGAAAGCTTAGGAAAAATACCGGATTTTGTAAATGTTTATGAAGATATTGAACAGCGAAATTATTTCAGTTTTTACAACTATGAGTACTATTTGGATGTATCGCGTCAAAACAAAATATACCCAGAAACCATATCATTAGAAGACGGATTGAGGGATAGTGTTAAATGGTATTTGGAACATAGCACAGAAGTTAATAAGAAACCTTATTTTAAATATATAAATGAAAATCTAGTGGAGGATTAATTACAAAAAGCTATCAAAGATTATCAGCGATTAAAGAAAGATGAAGCAGCTCGCTTAGCAATTGGATGGGATGTAAAGAGAGAACTTTCAAAAATAAACTATCGAATGATGTGGATATGTCATTGGTGGAAAAAAGAATCCTATGAATATTATAAGAACGCATTAGAAACTGGTGAGCATATTGCATATTTGGTATATGATAACGGAAAGTTTATCGGCGCTGGTGGAGTCAGCTTTTATCAGGTTATGCCGACATATCATAATCCGACAGGTAAAAAGGCTTATATCATGAATATGTATACGGCACCGGCATATCGGAGACAGGGGATTGCATTTCATACATTAGATTTACTGGTAAAGGTTATAAGGAAACAGGGCGTATCACAGATTACTTTAGAGGCGACAGAGATGGGACGACCATTGTATGAAAAATATGGATTCGTAAAAATGGAAGATGAAATGGAGCTGATCAAATGACAAGAGTTTATTTCGTGCGTCACGCACAGCCGGAACACGAATGGGAAGAAGACAGGACAAGACCTTTGACGGAAGAGGGTAAGAAAGATTCTGCAATTGTTCTGGAATTTTTGAAGGATAAGAAAATAGATACGTTTTATTGTAGTCCGTATAAACGTAGTATGGATACCATTGCAGAGGCAGCAGATTTTTTTTACAAAAAGAGATTATAACAGATGAGAGATTGAGGGAGCGCGAAAAGGGGACCTAATGGAAACAACCACGGAATGTTTCAGAAACGCTGGGCTGACCATAATTATCATGAAGAAGGTGGAGAGTCCATTGCTATGGTGCAAAAACGTAACATAGAGGCACTGAATGAGATTTTATCAGATAATACGGATAAAGATATTGTTATAGGAACCCATGGTACTGCCCTTAGTACGATATTGAATTTTTATGACAATAATTTTGGATGTGAAGATTTTTTAAGAATTATTGACTGGATGCCATATATTATCGAACTGGACTTTGAAAGCAGCTGTAACGTAATGGAATCTGAATGTCCGATTTACAGTTTTAAGTTGATTGCCAAACAGGAACATTGTTATATAGAGAAGGAATTTAAAGGTAAGTAGCGTGCGGATAAAAAAAGTAATATTGTTTTCTCTATGGAAGGAATGTAGTTATGCAATATGCAAGAAAATTGAGAAAAGGCGACAAAGTAGCAATTGTAAGCTTGTCAAGTGGAATGCTCGGTGAAGAATTCTGCAGTCATAATATTGAGATTGGCGTAAAGAGATTAAAAGAATATGGTTTGGAGCCGGTATTTATGTCTAATGCTTTGAAGGGTATTGAATATTTGCAAGCTCATCCGCAAGCAAGGGCGAAAGACCTAAAAGATGCATTTCTGGATAATTCTATTGCAGGGATTATTTGTGCAATTGGTGGTGATGATACATACAGACTTTTGCCTTATCTGATGGAAGATGAAAAGTTTATAAAGACGGTAGAGGAGCATCCAAAATTATTTACAGGATTCTCAGATACTACGATCAATCATTTGATGTTTTATAAACTGGGCTTGTCTACTTATTACGGACCAAACTTTATTTGTGATTTGGGAGAAATTGCAGATGAGATGTTACCATATACCAAAAGGGCATTTGAGAGTTATTTGGAAGGTAATGAATCTGATGAAATTATATCCAGTGATATTTGGTATGAAGAAAGAGAAGATTTTTCAAGAGCCGCAATAGGAACAGAAAGAAAAAAGCTCATAAGGAAGAACGTGGGTTTGAACTTCTCCAGGGAAGTGAAATTTTCCAAGGAGGATTATTAGGCGGATGTTTGGAAAGCCTTTATGATGTATTGACCAATAGCAGATATGAAGATGAAAAGGAAGTTTGTGAAAGATATGATCTGTTTCCAAATAAGGAAGAGTGGATTGGGAAAATTCTATTTATAGAAACCTGCGAAGAAAAACCGACTCCTGAATTGTTTGAAAGAGAAGTGTTATTACTGAAAGAAAAGGGAGTATTCGACGTGGTAAAGGGTGTATTAGTTGGAAAACCACAGGATGAAGCTTATTATCAGGAATATAAAGATATTCTTATTAGAGTGATAGACAATGAGAAACTTCCGATTGTTTATAATGTGAATTTCGGACATGCTATGCCACGATGTGCGTTACAGTATGGTGCTGTTGCAAAGGTAGATATGAAGCAGAAAAAGATTTATGTGAATAGGTAAATACTATGGCTGTGTCATATAACAAATTATGGAAATTATTAGTGGATAAAAAAATGAGCAAATCTGATTTGCGTAAAAAGGCAGAAATTGCTCCTAACACGATGACAAAATTACGTCGTGATGAAGAAGTAAGTCTTACAAAGGTTATTGATGTGGTATGTAAAATCATAGACAAAGTTTCATTTGCAGGGACTGATTCCGTTATGCATGGCACGATAGAAAAAATGGCAGAACACTGACAAAAAGTTATGGAAAATTTTCCTGATGAATTTATAAGTTCATCAAAGTAGTGAAACTCATGCAGGAATATGTTATACTAAAGGCAGACAAAGCTGGAGGATATATGGATGAGCACCTGCAAGGCACTGTTATCTAAAATTACAAATAAAAATGCTTTTTTACGAGCAGGAGGATGTGACGCAGAATATTTTTGCGTTCCGTGTGGTGGGAATCTGCATTTTATTCTATTCGTTTGTGATGATTCTGAACTGCCTGCATATTTTTATCGTGGATCAGGCGATTTTTACCAGAGGCTATGTGGCGGCATGTGTGCTGACACTGATTTATGGATTGCTGCTTGTGAAGATGGGGCTTGAGCACCCATTTACCAAGTATCTCAGCGTTACGGCCATCGGGTTGATCGTCATGGCCGCGAGTGCATCCCTTACCTACCATATGATCATTATTATGATGATCCCGATTATCATTGCAAGTATGTATACTTCAAAGAGACTGTCGGTTTATGCCTTTATATTTACAGTGGGTGGGATTACGATCAGTACTTATGTGGGCTATTATTTTGGGGTATGTGATGCAAACATGGCACTACTGACGGTGACATCACTGGATCATCTGCAGAAGGGTGGTGTGTTTTTTTGCTCAACAAAGTAAACGAAAATCCTATGGTTACGCTGGCACTTTATTATGTGATGCCGCGATCGCTGATGGCGGTTGCATTTTATTATGTAAGTAACAGTGTAAACAGTATTGTGCGCAAGTCCATGGAAAATGCAATACGTATGGTACAGGCGGCTTCCATGGATGATATGACGGGACTTTACAGCAAAAATAAACTGCTTGAAACAGTGGAACATATGGAGCCAAAAGAACGCCCGGTTGCGGTTATTTATTGGGATGTCAACCAGTTGAAATATGTAAACGATACGTTTGGTCATTTGTACGGAGACCAGCTGATTGCCAAAATTGCGGGATCCATTCGGGCAGCAGTGACGAGTGAGGAAACCAATGCTTACCGTTACGGTGGGGATGAATTTCTTATGATTATTCCGGATGGGACACAGGAGATTGCAGAAGATGTCATTGAAAAGTGGAGGCAGGTGATGAAGCCGATTCAGAAAAACAGTGAGATTCCGGTATCTGCCTCCGTGGGATATGCTGTGGGAAAATATGAAAATATAATGGAACTGATCGAGATCGCAGATCAGAGAATGTATAAGGACAAACAACTACGCCGCCAGTAGCGGCGTATTTTATGGCTCAGAGGGATAACAGAACCAGAAAGGGGATAGAGAAAATTTGAAAACAAACAAATATGAAATAGATATGTGCAATGGTTCGATCATGGATAAACTGATCTCGTTTGCACTCCCACTCATGCTGTCTGGAATTTTACAGCTGATGTTCAATGCGGTGGATATCGTTGTTGTGGGGCACTTTACGGGAAAAACAGGCACTGGCGGCAGTGGGATCGACCAGTGCGCTCATCAACGTGTTCACGAATCTGTTTATCGGAATTTCGCTGGGGGCTAACGTGCTTGCGGCACGTTTTTTTGCGTCCGGCAGGGAAAAAGAAATGTCAGACACGGTACATACCGCCATTCTGCTGGCACTGATCAGCGGAATTCTCATGGCAGGAACTGAAAGAGAACATTATGCAGGGAACGTTGCAGGCATTCAATCAAAAGGGTTTGAAATTTACGATGGATGATATTGCAAAGATTTTAGGGATCAGTAAAAAAACGATTTATACCCTGCAAAAGATTCACACAATCCTTGGTGTGATGCCGGAATGTTATCAGGATGTGGATTTTCGACAGTTTATCAGTTAAAAGAAAAAATATCCGGAGATTTATCATCAGGTGGAAGTACGGCTCGAAACAGGCTGGAAACGACCATTGCCCTGTTGGAACAGGGCATGCAGGAAGGTGTGATCCGTCCGGTCCGGATTCCGATTTTAAAGATGATGCTGGAAGCATCGTTAGAGCAGTTTTCCAGCGCGATATCCTGCTGCAGAATGAAATTACTTATGCGCAGGCATTGCAGGAGGTTGTCGGGATTCTGATGTATGGAATTGCTTCGGAGAGGTAAAACGAAAGGGGAGCATAAAGAAGCATGGAGAGGTTGTATTGGAACAATGACTGGAAATTTGCCGAAACATGGGAAGAAGCCATGAAAGAGCAGGCAGTATATCCGGAAAATGAGATGGAGGATGTGCGGCTGCCGCATACCTGCAAAGAGCTTCCGTATCATTACTTTGATGAGCATGCGTATCAGATGCTGTGTGGATATCGCAGACATTTTATGGCGCCGGAAGCGTGGCAGGGGAAAAGTGTGGAACTGACCTTTGAGGGCGTGGCACATGATGCGGTTGTTTATGTCAATGGGACAGAAGTGAAAGCGCACCATTGCGGTTATACGGCATGGATATGCCATAGATTACATGACTTTTGGCGGGATGTATCGTGAGGTTTACGTGCAGGTGAGAAATAAGACACATCTTGCAGATGTATTTGTCAAGTCACAGATACATCCTCTGCAGGTGACTACAGAGATTACGGTACAGAATATTTCGGATGGGATAACGTTGCAGCAGGAAATCCGCAAAAAGGCGAGGGTGCATATAGTCCCCTGGGACAGAAGCCGGTAAAACAGGCAAATGTGCAAATCGTTTTTCCGGTGCAGGAGATCTGTTTGTGGGAACCGGAAAATCCACATTTGTATGAAATCCGGACAAGTTTGTGGAAAAATGGGAAAATGATAGATGCGCGTGTGGATATCACAGGGTTTCGGGAGGCCGGATTCCGAAAAGATGGTTTTTATCTGAACGGAAAGAAACTGCGGCTTCGTGGGTTAAACCGTCATCAGAGTTATCCGTATGTGGGATATGCAGCGCCGGCATCCATGCAGATTTTCGATGCCGATATTCTCAAAAAAGAGCTTGGCGTGAATGCCGTGCGCACTTCCCATTATCCGCAGTCGCAGGATTTTATCCGTCGTTGTGATGAAATTGGTCTGCTTGTGTTTACCGAGTTTCCGGGGTGGCAGCACATCGGGGATGAAGAATGGAAGCGGCAGGCGGTGCAGAATTTAAAGGAAATGATCGTGCAGTACCGCAATCATCCTTCCATTATTCTCTGGGGTGTGCGGATTAATGAATCACAGGATGACGATGTTTTTTACAGGGAAACAAACCGGGTGGCACATGAACTGGACGATACGCGGGCAACCGGCGGAGTGCGGATGCTAAAGAAAAGCCATCTTCTGGAGGATGTTTATACGTACAACGATTTTCTTCACGATGGCAGACATCCGGGGTGTAATCCGAAACGAAAAGTTACACCGGATATGAAAAAACCGTATCTGATCAGTGAGTACAACGGACATATGTTTCCGACCAAGCCGTTTGACGATGAGGAACACCGGACGGAGCATGCAATCCGTCATGCAAATGTATTAAATGCGGTGGCACAGGAGCCGGATATTGCAGGAAGTTTTGGCTGGTGTATGTTTGACTATAATACGCACAAGGATTTTGGCAGCGGTGACCGGATCTGTTACCATGGCGTGATGGATATGTTCCGCAACCCGAAACTTGCGGCGGCGGTGTATAGCAGTCAGCAGGAAGATACACCGGTTTTAGAACTGAGTTCTTCGATGGATATCGGAGAGCATCCGGGCGGAAATCGCAGCGGAAACTGGATGATTACAAATGCGGATGCTGTGCGGATGTTCAAAAACGGCAAATTGATCAAAGAGTATCATCGGGAGGACTCCCCATATCGTGCACTGGCGCATGGACCGATTCCTGTGAATGACTTTATCGGAAATGCGATTGTCGAAAATGAGCCGATGAAACCGAAACAGGCCAGACTGATGGGGCAGCTGCTTAACATGACGGCGTATTACGGGCTGAACAATCTTCCGGCAAAGTTCTACCTTCTGGCATTGCGGCTGATGGTCTGCTATCACATGAAACCAAAGGATGCGGTTGCGCTTTACACACGTTATGTCGGGGACTGGGGGACGACTTCCACGGTCTATAGGTTTGAGGCTGTCAGGGACGGAAAAGTGGTAAAGACCGTGATCAAAGAGCCGATGCAGCAGGCACATCTGGAGGTGAAGGTAAGTGCACATAACCTGACCGAAGGCAGAACCTATGATATGGCGGCGGTTCGTATCCGGGCATTGGATGAAAATGGAAATGTGCTGGGATTTTTCAATGAACCGGTGCAGTTTGAAGTGAAAGGTGTTCTGAACTGATCGGTCCAAAGACCATATGTTTACAGGGAGGTATGGGCGGTACTTATGTAAAGACGACCGGACAGGCCGGAGAAGGAATTTTGACAATTGAAAATGCGCAGACGGGGAAAATCTGTGAACATTTTCAGGTGGCACGGGAAGAGTAAGGGGGAAATACAATGAAATTATCAGCAAAAGAAAAAACGGCATTCGGCCTGGGGGCTGTCGGAAAAGATATGGTATATATGCTTTCGGCGAGCTATATTCTGTATTATTACCAGGATGTTCTCGGAGTAAGTGCGATGGCAATGGGAATTATTCTCATGGCAGCGCGGGTGTTTGATGCATTTAACGATCCGATTATGGGAGTAATTGTTGCAAAAACCAGAACACGCTGGGGAAAAATTCCGTCCTTGGCTTCTGGTTGGAACCCTGTGCAATGCGATCGTGCTGTATCTGATGTTTGCCGCACCGCCGGCATGGAATGGAAGTGGGATTGTGGCATATGCAGCCATTACTTATGTTGTGTGGGGAGTCACCTATACCATGATGGACATTCCTTTCTGGTCGATGATTCCGGCATTTACAGAAGGCGGAAAAGAGCGCGAAAATTTAACAACTATGGCGCGTTCCTGTTCGGGTGTCGGTTCCGCTCTCGTTACGATTATTACGATGAAATGTGTGTATATGCTGGGACAGGGAAATGAGCGCACGGGTTTCCGCTGGTTTGCACTTATTGTTGCGGTATTGTTTGTGCTGTTTATTACGATCACCTGTCTGACGATCCGGGAAAAATCCACGGTTCATATGGAAACACCGACCGTACGGCAGATGTTTTCGGCGCTGATTCACAACGATCAGGCAATGACGGTTGTCATCACCATTGTACTGATTAACTGCTCTTTGTATATTACGTCCAATCTGCTGTTGTATTTTTTCAAGTATGATGTGAGTGGGGGAGAGCTGGTATAACAGCTATACACTTTTCAGTACATTTGGCGGAGCGGTACAGATTTTGTCCATGATGGTATTGTTTCCGCTGCTGCGGAAGTTTATGAGCAGTATCCGTGTGTTCTACCTGAGCTTTGGAATGGCAATCGCAGGGTATGCGATTCTGCTTGTGCTGATGATTGGCGGTCATACTGTGCTTGGAGCCCTGGTGGTGCCGGGCTTTTTGATTTTTGCGGCATTTGGCATGCTGACTGTGCTTACCACGGTATTTCTGGCAAATACGGTAGATTATGGGGAAATGAAAAATCACCGCCGTGATGAAAGTGTGATTTTTTCCATGCAGACGTTTGTTGTGAAACTGGCTTCGGGAGTTGCCGTGCTGATCGCAGCGATCTGTCTGTCTCTCTGTAACCTCAAGCAGGATACAAGTGCGGCGGTTGTTGCGCGTGCAGCGGATTCTTCGGTGCTGGGACTGCGGCTGACGATGGCGGGAATTCCGATGATCGGTCTTTTCATCGCGGTATTGGTATTTCGGAAAAAAATATATTTTGACAGAGAAAAAAGCTGCAGGAGATTAATGCAGCAATTAAAAATCAGGAGAACTGCTAAAAGAAAGGATGACAGCTATGATTCGTAAAATTGGACAGGCATTCGTACTGGATACGGCACATACAACATATGCATTTTCCATTCTGCCGGGGGGACATCCGGAGCATCTGTATTACGGGAGAACTATTCATATCGAGCATCCGGATGATCTTGAAATTCTTGTGGAAAAGCATGTGTTTGCACCGGGAAATGTGAATATCTGTGAAAAAGAGCATGCCGGTTTTTCGCTGGAGGATGTGCGGCTGGAAATGTCTTCGTACGGAAAGGGCGATATCCGTGAGCCGTTTGTTGAGGCCATTCTTTATGATGGGGCAAAGACTCTGGATTTCCGCTATGAAGATGCCGTTATTACCGGGAAAAAAGATGCGCTGGACGGACTTCCGGGTTCCTATGGAAGTGCGGGAGAAGTGCAGCAGCTGTGTGTGACAATGGTGGACCGGCAGTATGATCTGAAGCTGTTGCTCTACTACTATGTCTATGAGGCGGCAGATGTGATCGGACGGAGTGCGAAGATCGTCAATGCCAGCAGTCAGGATGTACAGCTTACCCGTCTGATGAGTCTGCAGCTGGATTTTGATGACAGTGATTATATTTTTACGACATTTCGCGGCGCATGGGCGCGGGAGATGCACCGCTGTGACCAGACGCTGACCGGTGGCAGAATTGTCAATGATTCTTTTACCGGAACCACGTCGAGCCGGGCAAATTCGTTTGTGATGCTGAGCCGTCCGAAAACGGGAGAAGATCAGGGAGACTGTTACGGATTTCATCTGATCTACAGTGGAAATCACTGTGAGACTGCGGAGGTCAGCAGTTTTGGAAAACTCCGGCTTCTTACGGGGATCAATCCACGGGAATTTTCGTGGAAACTGGAGCCGGGAGCACAGTTTCAGGCACCGGAGGCCTTTATGACCCTATGCGCCGGATGGATGGGGAGGCATGAGCCGGCGGATGCATGCGTTTATCCGGGAGCATATCGTGCGCGGATATTGGAAAAACAGGCCGCGCCCGGTACTTTTAAACAGCTGGGAGGCCTGCTATTTTGATATCAGTGAGAGCAGGCTCTTAAAGCTGGCAAAGGTGGGAAAAGATGCCGGAATCGAATTGTTTGTGGTGGATGACGGCTGGTTTGGCAGACGAAACGATGACACTTCTTCGTTGGGAGACTGGGTGCCGAATACAAAAAAACTGCCCGGCGGCTTATCGCGCCTAGCAAAAAAAATTACAGATCTGGGGCTTGCTTTTGGAATCTGGGTAGAGCCGGAGATGGTCAGTGTGGACAGTGACCTTTACCGGAAGCATCCGGACTGGACCATTGAAATTCCCGGAAAACCACATGCAGAGGGACGAAACCAGAGAATTCTGGATCTTGGCAGGAGAGAAGTGCAGGAGTATATCATTGCCAGTATGACAAAGGTCTTTTCTTCGGCACCGGTTTCTTATGTGAAGTGGGATATGAACCGGACGTTTTCCGATTATTATTCACAGAGCCTGCCGGCCGCACAGCAGGGAGAGGTGGCACATCGTTATGTGCTGGGACTGTACCGGTGCATGGAGGAACTGACCCGTCGTTTTCCGGAAATTTTATTTGAAGGGTGTGCAGCAGGCGGAAACCGTTTTGATCCCGGCATTTTGTGCTATTTTCCGCAGATCTGGGGAAGCGATGACACAGATGCCTGTTGCAGGGCGGACATACAGACAAATTACAGTTACGGGTATCCGCTCTCGACGGTGAGTGCACATGTATCTGCGTGTCCGAACCATCAGACGCTGCGCCGGACACCGCTTACGACCCGCTTTGCAGTTGCCGCATTCGCAGTGCTGGGGTATGAATGTAATTTCTGTGACTGTACCAGAGAGGAACTTGAGGAGATCAGGGCTCAGATTGCACTGTACAGGAAGTGGCGTAGTGTATTGCAGCAGGGCATATTTTATCGTGGGCGGACATTTGCTGACGGAAATCTCACAGAATGGACCTGTGTTTCAGAAGATCAGACACAGGCAGTCGGCATGCTGATGCAGAAACTTGCGGAACCGAATACACAGTTTCATGCGTATTATCCCAAAGGACTTGCAAAAAGAGAAGCGGTACCATTTTTACCAACCGCGCGTTAACGTACAGTATTCTGGAGTTTGGGGATCTGGTCAACACGGTTGCTCCGGTACATATCCGCCCGGATTCCATGACACATCATCTGCTGGCGAAATTTGTAAAGATGGATGGGGAAACGGAGGATTTCTGTGCATACGGGGATGCCCTGATGTATGGAGGTGTACATTTGCACCCGGCATTCGGAGCAAGCACCGGTATAATGAGAACGTACGGTATTTTCCGGATTTTGCGTCTCGTTTGTATCTGATGGATTGCAATTTATAGCCGAAAAGTGCTATGATACAAAAGAGCAATTCAGGCAGGACAGGAGATAAGAAAATGCAGAAACGAAAAAACAGATGGTACATAGCCGTTGCAGCAGTTGTAATTTTAGCAGTTGTTCTGGTATTGGCAGTTGTGCTGGGGAAAAAGGGAAAGAACGAAAAAAGATCCAAAGATGATTGAGCCGACGCAGCAGGAGCAGGCATCGGAAATACCGACGGAAACAGAGGAAGTATTTGATTATTCCGCTACGGAGACCGCAGAGACAAAATCGCTTCCGAAGTCCGTTGTCAGCAAGCAGGGAATTCTCATTGATGTGGATGCCGGAACGATTCTGGCTGGAAAAGATGCATTGAAACGTATGATTCCAGCATCTATGACCAAAATCTTTACCGTGCTGGTAGCAGCGGAAAATATTAAGCCAGAGCAGCTGGACGAGCTGGTTACCATCAGTATTGATGCCACAGATTTCAGTTATAGTAATGACTGCAGCAATACCGGATATGAAGTGGATGAGCAGGTAACGGTAAGGGATCTGTTTTATGGAACCATTTTGCCATCAGGGGCAGATTCTGCGGTCTCTCTGGCAACTTATGTGGCCGGTTCACAGGAAGCATTTGTGGATATGATGAATCAGGAACTGGAAAAAAATGGGATTGTAGACCACACATTTTACCAACTGTGTCGGCATATACAATGATGACCATTACAGTACGCCGTATGATATGGCAATGATTTTAAAAGCCGCAATGGACAATGATCTGTGCAGGGAAGTTCTTGGAACGCGAACCTACACGACATCAAAATCCAAACCACATCCGGATGGGATTACAATATCCAACTGGTTTTTGCGGAGAATTGAAGATAAGGATACACACAGTGAAATTATCGGGGCAAAGACAGGCTTTGTGAATCAGTCCGGAAGCTGTGCGGCAAGTATGGCACAGACACCGGATGGAAAAGAGTATATCTGTGTGACTGCAGGGTCCACCAGCAGCTGGCGCTGTATCTATGATCATGTGGATATTTACGATGCGTTTCTGCCGGAGACGGCACAGCCTTTTGAAGGTGAAGAGGTAACACAATAAAAAAGGAACAGCGAAAGCTGTTCCCTGTTGTTTAAAGAATGATGATATTGGCACAATTGATATCTTCTCCAAGGTTGTAAACGTTACCGCTGGTAAGCCCGACAACCACAGGACGGAGAATATAGTACGGAATATTTTTGACCACACGCGCCTGTTCGCCGTTACTCAGTTCCACGATGCTGTCTACTGGATATAGAATCATGCTTTCAAGGAAGCTCTTCATGGCAGTTATGTCGAGTTCCATGGTCATGGACATAATCATTTCCACAGCATCTCTCTGGGAATAGGCTTTTTATAGGGGCGTTCGGTAACCAGGGCATCATAGATATCCGCTACGGACAGAATCTTGGCATAGGGGCAGATTTTCTCCGCAGACACACCCATCGGGTATCCGCTTCCATTGATCTTTTCATGGTGTTGCAAAACACCAAGGCAGACAGCCGGAGAAAATTCCGCACGATCCTTGATCATGTTGTAACTGTATGTCGAGTGCTGCCGCATAATGGCAAATTCGTCATCATTGAGTTTGCCCGGTTTGTTTAAGATAGCATTTGGAATTTTGGTTTTTCCAATGTCGTGCAGCAAACCACAGACACCGATTTCCCGTACTTCTTCGGGAGAGAGTTCCTGCTGCTTGGCAACGATCATGGAAATGGTTGCTACATCCACGCTGTGTTTGAAGGTGTATTCGTCACTGGTTTTGAGCGTGGAGATATCAATTGCGATGGCATCATTGCTTTTAATGGAACGCATCAGGTCATCGGCAATGCTCTCTGTGGTGGCAACCATTTCCTCGGAGGTTGTATTGTTGTAGATAAACTGGATACCGGTAGACACACGTTCACGGATACTGGCAGAAAGGGTAACTTTTGCGCGGTCTTCAGTACGGAGCCGTTCGATATTTTTTTCTGCTTCCGGAGAAGTAGGAACCTGTTCTGGATTTTCCTCTTCTTCCCCCTCCTGGATGTAAACAGACATAATACCCAGTTTCAACAGGGAATCAATCATATAATCATCCAGTTCGGCACCTCTGGCAACGAGATTACGTCCCAAACGGTCAACGACCGGATGATCGAGCTTCATACCCGGTTTTAATTGTCTTGTTCTCATGTACTTTCGTTTTATCATATTTATATTTTACTATTTGTTGGATATTTTGCCAAGTTTTTTTGGAAAACTTTAGGAGAAATTTAGGAGAAATGATATGCTTCCACAACTTTTTTTAGATCGAATGAAACAAATGCTGGAGGAAGAATACCCGGCATTTCTAAACAGTTACGAAGATGCGCGTTATCAGGCACTGCGGATCAATCCGTCAAAAACTGACCGGAATCGGTTTGCTGAGGAAACTTCCTTTCACCTGCAGCCGGTGTCATGGGAAGCGAACGGGTTTTATTACGAAAAGGAAGATCAGCCGGGAAAACATCCGTATCACGGGCGGGCGTGTACTATATTCAGGAGCCGAGTGCCATGGCACCGGCTGCATATCTGGATGCGCAGCCGGGCGAAAAAGTTCTGGATTTATGTGCGGCACCGGGGGCAAAAGTACACAGATTGCGGCAGCGATGCAGGGGAAAGGGCTCCTTGTCAGTAATGAGATTCATCCGGCGCGGGCAAAGATTCTTTCCGAGAATATGGAACGGATGGGTGTAAAAAATGTGATGGTGACAAACGAGAGTCCGCAGACACTTGCGGGAATGTTTACGGAATATTTTGACCGGATCATGGTAGATGCTCCGTGTTCCGGGGAAGGAATGTTTCGTAAAAATGAACAGGCGTGTGAGGAGTGGAGTCCTGAAAATGTTCAGATCTGTGCGGCGCGGCAGCAGGAAATTCTTGCATGTGCGGCCTCCATGCTCCGGCCGGGAGGACGTATGGTTTACTCTACCTGTACCTTTGCACCGGAGGAAAACGAGGGAACGATCAGCCGTTTTCTGGAACAGCATCCGCAGTTTCATATTGTGCCGGTGAAAAAATATCCGGGAATGGCAGACGGTGTAGCGGCATGGACAAAACATCCGGCAGCGGAGATAGGAGATACGATCCGGTTATTTCCGCATCATCTGCACGGAGAGGGACATTTCGTTGCGGTTCTGGAAAAAGAGGGAACCGTTTCGGAAAATTACCGGGGATATTGTGCGAATGGAGAAGAAAAACCGCTGGCAAAGGGAGAAGCAAAAGCGTATCTTGCAGGATTACAGGAGTTTCTTGGAAAGATACCGGCAGATGATGCCGGGCGGCTGTTTCTTTTTGGAGAGCAGCTGTATCTGATGCCGGAACATATGCCGGCAACCAGACGGCTGCATGTGCTGCGTCCGGGCCTGCATCTTGGCACAGTTAAAAAGAACCGGCTGGAACCGGCACACGCACTGGCGCTTGCAATTTCTCCGCAGGAAGCATGTCACAGCTGGAATCTGTCTGTGGATGAAGCACGCGCGTATCTGTCCGGGCAGACGTTTCCGGCAGAAGGGGAGAAAGGCTGGTATCTGATCACGGTAGATGGATACAGTCTCGGCTGGGGAAAACTTGCGGGTTCTGTGATGAAGAATCACTACCCGAAGGCTGCGGAAGCTGCTCTAAAAAGAAGCAAGATAGGAATAAAGAATTAACACAAGGGCAGTTTTTAAACTGCCCTTGTTTTGTCGGATTATATACTGTGACCGCCCCCACCACCGGAGTGACCGCCCCCACCGCCACCGCCGCCGGAATGGCCACCACCGCTGCTGCCGGAAGATACCGGACTGTAAGTACGCGACTGGCGGATGAATTGTGTGCGTGGGTTATTGATCTGCATCTGTGCATACAATCCGGTCATCACCTGTCTGCGGTCTGCCTTGTGGGAACGTGAACTCCACAGCGCAAAAAAGAGATTGAGAAACAATGCAGCAACAATGGCCAGCAGCGCACTGCAGAGGTAGCGCATCGGTTCTGCAATCCGTTTGCCCTGCATCAGCGTTTCGATCTGGGCAAAGACCTTGTACGCACAGGTATAGTAATCCTTATCGCGTGCGTAGGTATAAGTGTTATCGGTAATCGAACGTGCGCGGGAATTGGTGATGATTTTGTGCGCCTGTCCATCGCTGTAGAGATAAATCTCATTCAGGCAGCGGTCAATGACGAAGATCGTACCGTTGGCATGCGAACCAAAGACATCATCTAAATAATCTGCAGCAAAATCTTCGGTGGAAGATTTACTGTGTTCGGTTGTGGTTACAAAAGCCACATTACAGTATGCGGTCAGATCATATAGCTGCTTTTGCAGACAGTTTTCCTGGGAGTCTGTCAGAAAATTCGCAGAATCATCCAGCACATAAACGTAGCCGGTTTCCTCATTGGAAGCGGAAACTGCGGATGCACAAACCGGTATGGTGCTGGCGGAGAGTATCAGACAAAATACAAATGCCGTAAGGATATGTTTTATTTTACGCACGGTCATCACCTCCCTGTTTGTCAAATTGTGGCAGCCGGCGGGTGGACAACAGATTATACGCATGGATAATACTGATGAACGACACGAGGATGGCAGCCATGGAAAGAATTGCGGCTCCGTAATAGTAGAGATCCGATACCGGATGCAGGAACCATATCCCAAACGAAAGTACCGCAGCACAGAGCGGAAGAATCCAGCCAAGTGGATTGTTTTTTGCGGCAGGCTCCAGTTGGACTTCAGGGGTTTTCGGCTTGTCTGCAGCAGAAGCTTTCTTCGATTGGATGAACATTTTGCCCCGGTCATTTGCCCCGGTATCTTTCTGGTGGATAGAAACGCATTCGTAGCAATAGACACCGATGGAAAGCAGTGACAAAAGCAGGGTGGTCATTACCAGAGAAGAGGGCTGTAAAAATGCCGACCATGCCAAAAGAGAGCAAAGATCGGAATTGCCAGAAGCAGCGAACCGAGCAGATAACGCTTCGGATCAATCGGAATATCCGCAACGACCAGTCCGGTCTGTCCGTTGACCGTTGCATAAGCGACACGGTCTTTTTGCGGTAGGATAAAAACCATACCGGAAACATGGTGCTGTCGATGGTTTCTGTTTTTGTATGGAGCTGTTCAGGACGGATGGTATCCATGGTAAAACCGGCAAATGTCCCGTCAGAAGCAATACGCTCGGTTGTCTCCGCAGATGCAGTGTATTCGGCATCGCCCTGATATACTTTTTGCATCCACATCAGAAGTGTCCGCGTAAAATCCGCTTAAATAGGCGGGGGGTAAAGGCTTTCATGCCTTTTAAATTATAAGGAGCCAGTTCTTCGCTGATGTTGTCATCAAAAGAGGATGAGGCATCATAGGAAAGACCTTTGTAGTAGGCATCCAGATCCCCGGTAAGTGCGTAGTGATCGGTAATAATATAATCACCGCGGCGGGAAGTCTTTTTTCCCATTGAGCGAGAGAGAACCTTTCTGGGAGATATAAAATGCCCAGTAAGGCATGTAAATTCCGCGGAAACTATCGATATAAGAAGGATCGCGGAGTTCTTTTGGCGCAAAAATGGAATGTTTCATACGGCGTGCGTACGCTTCCTTACACTGTTCCTTTGTCTTCTGGAACGGAATAATATAATTGGCCGTTTTTCGTGACTGATTCTGCTGTAAAGAATCGTGGAGGCTCCGCAGAAACTGCAGAAACCGGCAGCTGCATTGTCGGTGCTTAAGATTTCACCGCCACACTGCGGACAGGTAAAGATCGTGACCTCGTAATCTCCGTCGAATGTCTTTGATTCTTCGGCATCACTTGTTTTCCCGTCAAAATCATAAGGATCAAACAGTGTGTGACAATGCTCGCATGAGAGTTGCTGGGAAGGAATGTCAAATTTGAGATTTCCTCCGCAGTTTGGACATGATAGCATAGTGTTTTCCCTTTCCAAAACATTTTCCTTTGTAACTATTTTATTCTAGCATTGTGGAAATATTTTTACAATGGGTTTCATGCCATGGAACGTGAAAATACCGATTTACAGGGATTTTACAGACTTTACGCAAATTTACAGTAATTTTACAACATTACAGAAATTTTACACAGGGTTTACATTCTGGGATGGTTTGATTTTACACTCCGATGATAAACTTATTACAATCTCAGAAAAAAAGTATACGGAGTGTAAAGTTTATGAAAAAAAGAAATGGGGAGGAACCATAAGTGAACGAGACGATGAAAATTATTTTCGGACTGGTCGGAGGTCTGGCAATCTTTATTTACGGCATGAATATGATGAGCGAGTGCCTGCAGAAAGCAGCAGGGGAAAAGATGAAGAAAATCCTTGCCCTGCTTACAAAAAAATCCGATTCTTGGTGTACTTGCAGGTGCTTTGACGACCGCAGTGTTACAGAGCAGCAGCGCAACAACGGTTATGACAATCGGCTTTGTCAGCGCAGGATTGATGTCGCTGCCACAGGCGATCTCCATTATTCTCGGTGCCAATATCGGTACGACCATGACGGCACAGATTATTGCATTTAAAATAACGGATTATATTTATCTGTTCATTTTTGCGGGATTTCTTATTTCTTTTTATTTCAAAGAAAGAAAAGGTGAAAAATATCGGACAGACAATTTTCGCATTTGGTTTGTTATTCCTTGGAATTGAGACGATGGGCGATGTCATGAAACCATTGGCATCCAGTGCATTCTTTGTCAACATGATTGGAAAAGTATCCCATATTCCGATTCTTGGGGTATGCGTGGGTGCCGTTATGACACTTGTTGTACAGAGCAGCAGTGCAACGATTGCCGTATTACAGAATTTTTGCAGCTCAGGCAGGACCGGGACGGTGTGACCAGTATCATCGGACTGACCGGTGCCATCCCGATTCTGTTGGGAGACAATATCGGTACAACGATTACCGCAGTGCTGGCATCTATCGGACAGCCAAAAGATGCCAGAAGGACGGCGTTTGCCCATTGTGTATTTAATATTTCGGGAGCAATTTTATTCCTGTTTCTTGTAAAACCGTATGCAGCCCTGATTCAGTTCATTTCGCCGAAGGGAAACGAAATTGATGTGATTTCACGGCAGATTGCAAATGCACATACCGGATTTAACCTTGTCATGACGCTGATCTGGATTCCGCTCATTCCTCTGATGGTAAAAATTGTGATGAATCTTGTACCGGATGGGAAGGAAATGGGAGCTAAAGCACTGGAAAATCCGAACTATCTGGATAACAAGCTGATTGCACAGCCGGCAGCAGCATTGCAGCTGGTGGCAAAAAGAAGTAATGTACTGCGCAAAAATTGTAGATGAAATGATCGGAAAACTGCAGTCCGGAAACGGAAAGATTGATAAAGAAAATGCAGGAATTGTAGAAGAAAAGGCGAAAATACTGCAGAAACTGTATGCATCCATCAATGATTATTTTGCAGCACTGTATTCCGGAGGTGTGCTGACCGAGGAACAGGCATCACAAAGTGCCGGTATGCAGTCTATTCTCTGTGATATTGACCGGATCGGGCAGCTGACGAGGGAAATCATGGAAACCGTGGCAAAACAGAATAAAGGAAAACATAAGTATTCCAAAGATGCTTTGAAAGAACTGAAAAAGGCAATGGAACAGATCCAGATGATTTTCGGAAGCTGCATTCAGGCGATTTCCGGGGATGTGAATATGGATATCAAAGAACTGATGCGGCAAAAAGAAGACATCATGCAGCTGGGTGAAAAAATGCGCAAAAACCATATTGCCAGAGTGGGAAAGGGAAAGTGCGATTCCAAACTTACCATTCCGTTTAATGATGTGCTCCATAATATTGACCGGATTGGAAACAGTTGTGTAAATCTTGTGGAGGTAGCAAAGGAAAATGTAACTATGCAGGCATTTTTTGCAGAGGATTAGGGCATGCAATAAATAAAGCTGTCAGTAATAACGGTTCGCGGAAATCTGCGAACCGTTATTTTTATACAGGTACATAACTCTGATCCACATGAATCATAAACTGGTAGTTTCCTTCGATTTCCTGAAGCTTGTTTTCAATTTTTTTCTTCAGGTCTTCCGGACGGATTCGCATACCATAGGGGATGACCGCGTCAAAGGCAATGCTGGTGTAGGTATCGCAGTTGATCAGGCGGAAATCGTGGATGGTAATACGGCGGTCAATTTCAAGAACCTTTTGTTCTACCTGCTGCTGCATCTGGGCAATTGCGGCATTATTGGTTTCAATCGGATCCATGTGGATGACGGCTTCACATCCGAGTTTCTGATCCAGCTCCCGTTCAATGTGATCGATCATGTCATGGAGCTGAAAGACATCTTCATCCCCCGGAACTTCCAGATGCAGGGTGATCATGCGGCGGCCGGGACCGTAGTCATGAACAATCAGATCATGGATACCGTGTACTTTGGGATGGGACATGACAATGGCACGGATTTCCCGGACAAACGTCTGGTCCGGAGCTTTTCCGAGAAGCGGATCCATGGTGTCTTTGACCGCTTTTATTCCGGCATAGAGGATGAAAATAGCTACCAGCAGACCGCCAAATCCATCGATATTGATGGAGGTCAGGCGCATGATAATCATGGCTGCCAGAACCACAGAGGTGGCAATGGTGTCGGAAAGCGAATCCATGGCGGTTGCCTGCATGGCATCCGAATCGAGTTTTTTCCCAATAAAATGATTGTAGCAGTACATGTAGACTTTTACCAGAATGGAGCATACCAGAATTCCCATGGCAAGCAGACTTGTGTCTACGGCTTCCGGATGCAGAATTTTGGAAAAGGAAGTTTTTAAAAGCTCAAATCCCATCATCAGGATAGCAATCGCTACAACAAATCCCGACACATATTCAAACCTCCCATGTCCGAACGGGTGCTCCGAATCCGGAGTTTTCCCGGCATAAAGAAATCCGGCAAGTGTAATAAAAGAGGAACCGGCATCGGACAGGTTGTTGAACGCATCCGCTGTGATGGCAACGGAACCGCTTAACATTCCGGCAAAATATTTTCCGGCAAACAGGCAGACATTTAAGCAGATTCCAACGATACTGCACAGGGTGCCATATGCCTGCCGTTGTTCTTTTGCCGGACGGTTTTTGATAAAGATTTTCGCTAACATTGTAATCATGGATATCCCCAAGAATCATACATGTCCATTGGTTTTTCCTATTATATGCTACGTTTGGGAAAAAGGTCAAATTATATATATTTTACCTACATTTTATACATGCACCACCCACAAATGCAGGAAGCTGTATTCCTTTCATCGTAAGTCTTGTTTTTGTACTTGGGTATCAGAAAATGGGATTTTCTTTTGAAACAGGAATGATGATTGCGTTTGCCGTGGTTGCGGTGTGGTGGCTTGTGATGTCGCTTCCTTTAATGAAGCAGTATCGCCAGGTTCATTATGTAGAGCGGAAACCGCATGCCATGAGGGAAAGCGTTGGACGTATCATAGAAACGCTGCGCAGTGTACGGAAACAAAAGAAAATCTTTCTGTTTCTCATAGCATTCTTCTTTTTCATTGATGGAGTTTATACGATTATAGATATGGCAACGGCGTATGGTTCTGCCCTGGGGCTGGATTCCACAGGACTGCTTCTTGCATTGCTTGTGACACAGTTTGTTGCATTTCCGTTTTCCATTCTGTTTGGCAGGCTTGCGGAAAAATACGATACCGGAAAGCTGATTTTAACCTGTATTGCTGCGTATACGGGGATTACCGTTTTTGCCGTGTTTATGAAGGCACAGTGGCAGTTCTGGGTGCTGGCAATTTTTTTGTGGGAATGTTCCAGGGGGGCATTCAGGCACTGTCCCGGTCTTATTTTTGCAAAAATTGTTCCGCCGGAGCGTTCCGGAGAGTATTTTGGTCTGATGGATATCTGTGGAAAAGGAGCATCCTTTATGGGAACGACGGTGGTCGGACTGGCTTCCCAGGCTTTTGGGAGCATAAACATCGGGGGTATCCGCTATCGTATTTCTCTTCCTTGCGGGGAGCACTGTTTTTATGAAAACAGAGCACAGTGGATCGGAAAGTACGAAAAATCAGGAGAACATTGTCATGCGACAGCAGATGTTCCATGATTAAAGTAATACAATATATGATGCGAATTTGTAATAGAAGATAATATAAAACTGTATTTAATATTTAATTAATATTTGATAAAATTTGAAAAATCATTGACATATTTGATAATTGTAGTAAACTAATGTTAGTTGCAACTTACAAAAAGATTGTGCAGACTAAATTATTCTGATTCTTCTGAAAAAGTTCTTTTGAAAAAAAATGTTTCTTGGTCTAGGCGGTGGGGGCATTAAGAAAAATAAGGAGATTGCATATGAATTATGGTTTTGAATTAATGTCAGAAATAATTCCTCTTTGTATTGTAGCTGTGTTAGGAATTGATATGAAAAAAGGGCGGAGAAAAAAAAGATTTTTTACCATCTATTATTATTTTATCAATCATAGAAATCCCAGCACTGATTGTAACACTTTTTTTTTGTATGTTCATAAAAATTCCACAATCAAATAGCCGACATATAATGGCAACTGCTCTTTTTTGCTTTCGTTGCGCTTATATATGTTCTTTGTCGAAAAAAAAAGAAATATTGTTCATTTAAACAATAGGGAGTAATTTATTTGAGTATTTGAAATAATAAAAGACCGTGTGGGCATGAGAGGATGCACACGGTCTTTTGTTGTCATAAAACGTATTCCATGTTAAAATGATAGGCGAATAAACGGATGAAGGACAACAGAATGGATTTTTTAAAAGCAAATTATCATGCACATACATGGCGGTGCCAGCATGCCTATGATACGGAGAGAGAATATATTGAGGCAGCGATTTCCATGGGAATTGAAATTTTTGGATTTTCCGATCATGTGCCGTGCCCCTATCAGGACGGATATGTATCCAATATCCGGATGACCATGAAACAGGCACCGGAATATGTGGAGACGATCCGAAGGCTCGAAGCGGAGTACCGGGATCAGATAAAAATATATGCAGGATTTGAGGCAGAGTATGTTCCGGAATTTTACGAAGAACAGATGCGGATGTTTCGCAACCTCGGATGTGATTATATGATCATGGGGCAGCATTTTCTGGGATCGGAAGAAAACGGACCGTATACCGGGACAGAGACGGAGGATGAAAGCCGTATCCGCAGATATGTGGATCTCGTAATCGAAGGGATGCAGACCGGAAGCTATGCGTATCTTGCCCATCCGGATCTGATGAATTATCAGGGAATGGATTCGGTATATGACTGGGAGATGACCCGGTTGTGCAAAGAAATGAAGAAACTGGACATTCCGTTGGAGATCAACATGCTCGGCATGGGAGAAGGGGCAAGGCATTATCCGGCAGAGCGTTTCTGGAAGATTGCCGGGGAAGTCGGAAATAAAGCGATTCTCGGATTGGATGCCCATTGTGTGAGACATATTCAGGATATGGATTCTTACAGAAAATGCATGGAATTGGTGGAAAAGTATAATTTGAACTTAATAAATAAGCTGGAGCTCTAGCGCATTTTTCCTGTTTCGTCAAGTGAAAATTTTTTATAAAACAGGCAGGTCTATTTGTGAGATTTGACCTATGGTCTTTACCTACCATATATTGTATAATGAAAGCCGTCGTGAACAAAACTTGGTAGTAATAAGGAGCAAAAAAGAAGTATGTCAGATGAAGTTTTAGACGATGTCATGTTAAAGGGAAATTGTAAGGGGAAGGCAGATGCAATTGTAAATTGCCAGTGCAGCATTGAGACTGCACCAAAGCGCTGCGAGCAGGCGGAACACTGCATGTTTTATTCCTACTACAAATGTAGTAAGCAGTGGAAACGACTGGGATAGTCATCGCTGAAATGAGAAGGAGAAAAGACTTTTTGCCTTGGCGAGGATGCCGGAGCAAAGGTCTTTTTGCTTTTTAAATGAAAAGGAGTATGTTTTATATGAAGAGAATTCTGGTGCTCAGTGATTCGCACGGAAATGTAAATAATATGGTTACGGCAGTCGGCCGATTACGTCCGGATATGATCATTCATCTGGGAGACTGCTGGGCAGATGCAGAACAGCTGCACCGGAAATTTCCTATGACTGTGATGGAACAGGTGCCGGGAAACTGTGATTGCCGTCAGGAAGTTCAGGAACGGATTCTTCTGATCGAAGGGAAAAAAAAATACTGATCTGTCATGGACATACGTTTAATGTAAAAGCCGGATATCTGAATCTGGAATATGCGGCAGAGGAGCGGAAGGTCGATGCCGCGCTGTTCGGGCATACCCACCGGGTTTTTTATGACAAACACAACCGGATCGCCTATATGAATCCGGGAAGCATCGGACAGCCGCCTTACGGAATACCGCCATCCTATGGAGTTCTGCAGGTGGACGGATCAAGCAATACGATCGCAACGGATGTGATCTACCTGGAAGAAAATAATTGACGAAAGACAGACGGTAGAAGTATAATAGCAGAAGTTATTATTCTTGAAGGAGAAAAGTTAAAAATGGTTAAGGTTGTAAAATTTGGTGGCAGCTCGCTGGCGAGTGCCGAACAGTTTGCCAAGGTTGGCGATATTATCCGTGCGGATGAATCCAGAAAATATGTAGTGCCGAGTGCTCCTGGAAAGCGTAATTCCAAAGGATACCAAGGTTACGGATATGTTATATGCATGCTACGCAAAAAGCAGAGGCAGGCGAGGAGTTCCGTGTTCCTCTCATGAAGATCAAAGAGCGTTATGATTCCATTATCAACGGACTCGGACTGAAAGTAACGCTGGATGAGGAATTTAAGACAATTTCCAAAAATTTTAAGGAAAGGGCCGGCGCGGATTATGCGGCTTCCCGCGGAGAGTATCTGAATGGTATTCTTATGGCAGATTATCTTGGATATGAGTTTATCGATTCTGCAACCGTAATCTTTTTTTTGATGAAGAAGGAAATCTGGATGCAGACAAGACCGACAAGGTTCTGGCGAAGAAGCTTTCTGAATGTGAAAAAGCTGTCATTCCGGGATTTTATGGAATTGGTGCTGACGGAAGGGTGAAAACATTCTCCCGCGGCGGTTCGGATATTACCGGGTCCATTGTTGCAAAAGCATGTCATGCAAGTTTATATGAGAACTGGACAGATGTATCCGGATGTCTCGTAGCAGATCCGCGTATCATTGACAATCCGCAGCCGATCCATGTGATCACATACCGCGAATTAAGAGAGCTTTCTTATATGGGAGCTTCCGTACTTCATGAGGACGCGGTATTCCCGGTACGAAAGGCCGGCATTCCGATCAATATCCGCAATACCAATGATCCGGAGGCAGAGGGAACCCTGATCGTAGAGAGTACCTGCCAGAAACCGGAGTACACGATCACCGGTATTGCCGGTAAAAAAGGATTTGTCGCAGTAAGCATTGACAAAGATATGATGAATTCCGAAGTCGGCTTCTGTCGTAAAGCATTACAGGCATTTGAGGAAAACGGAATTTCGATCGAGCATATGCCATCCGGTATTGACACCATGACTGTATTTGTGCATCAGGAAGAGTTTGAAGGCAAGGAGCAGCAGGTGATCAGCTCCATCCGCCGTCTGACCCATCCGGATGTGATTGATCTGGAAGCTGATCTGGGTCTGATCGCGGTTGTGGGACGTGGAATGAAATCTACCCGCGGTACTGCAGGCAGAATCTTTTCTGCACTGGCCCATGCGAACATCAATGTCAAGATGATTGACCAGGGATCTTCCGAGTTAAATATTATTATTGGTGTCAGCAATGACGATTTCGAGGCTGCCATCAAGGCAATCTACGATATCTTTGTAGAGACCAGACTTTAGTAATAATGATTCTGCACCTTATGACGCTCTCTTTCATATGTTATATGGAAGGGAGCGTTTTTATATGACCGGAAATATCGTGATTTTTGTTACGGATCAGCGACAAAGCAATCTTGCCGCATGTCTTCCGGGAAAGATACACCGACTGGACTGGAGACGGGGAGTGGAAAAGGAAGAGGCGCTGAAAGTGCTGGATAACAGCAGGTATCTTGTGCTGCCGGTTCCTGTTACAAAGATTGAGAGAAACCATGATGTAAACCTTATATTAAAGGAGGAACTGACGAGGGAAAAAGAAAGGGACTGGATGCTGTTTGGAGGAATTTTCGGACCGGAATGGAGGCAGCGCTGTGAGGATGCGGGAACGGAATATTATGATATGATGACAGATGCGGTGGTTGTGCACCGCAACGCATGTATTACGGCAGAAGCAACGGTTGCTGAAATTCTAAAATACAGTGATTATTCTATTCGGGAGCAGAAAATTATTGTCAGCGGGTATGGAAGATGCGGCAGGGAGATCGCCAGGGTTTTGTCTGCGATGGGGCGAAAGTGACAGTGCTGGCAAGGAGTGCAGAGGCACGCCGGCTGGCACGAACGGAAGGACATGAGGCAGTCGATTTTTCATACGGACCGGAGGAAGCATATGGGGCACGCACGGTTGTAAACACGGTTCCGGCACTTGTGATCCGTGAGCCGATGATCCGTGAAATGCATTCGGATGCCGTGATCATTGATATTGCATCAAGACCCGGCGGTACGGATCTGATGGCAGCGGAGGCATATGGGATCAAAGTTGTGGCGGCATTGGGACTTCCGGGGCTGTATACGACAAAGAGCAGTGCCAAAGTGCTGGCAGATGCAATTCTTGAACACAGTAAAATCAGGCAGGACAGGAAAGAGGCAAAGACATGGATTTATCAAATTGCAATATAGGGTATGGGATTACCGGTTCTTTCTGTACATTCGCAAAAACCAGGAAAGAGATTCAGAGATTGACGGAGATGGGAGCACATGTGATTCCCATCTTTTCTTATCAGACGCAGAACTGTGATACACGGTTTGGAACGGCAAAAAGAGTTTATGGAAGAAGTCTGTGACATAACGGGGAACCCTGGAATCCGCACACTTCAGGAGGCAGAAACCGATCGGACCGAAGGGATATCTGGATGTGATGGTGATTGCACCGTGTACAGGAAATTCTGCGGCGAAGCTGGCGAACGCAATCACCGATACTCCGGTTCTGATGGCTGCCAAAGCGCATATGCGCAATGGAAAACCACTGGTAATTGCCATATCCACCAACGATGCGCTGGGGGCCAGCTTTAAGAATATTGGAATGCTGATGAATACGAAACATATTTATTTTGTGCCATTCGCGCAGGATAATTATGAAAAAAAGCCAAATTCGATGGTGGCAAAAATGGAACTTTTGCCGGAGACGATTTCGGCAGCTTTGGAAGGAAAGCAGCTGCAGCCGGTGGTACGGGGATAAAAAGCCCCCAGACAGATCTGTCTGGGGAGGCTTTTTACATAATCCGGTAATGGTATTATGCATTTTTTTTGTGCATCATAGGCTTCGCGCAATGCCTTGGCAAGCTGATCACCACAGGAGGTGTTTTTCATGCCGCAGTGAATACCGGAGATACGGCGTTCTACTTCTTCAACAGTCATGCCCTCAACCAGACGGGGAATTGCCTGAAGATTTCCCCTGACAGCCGCCGGTGAATTTAACATTTTTACCAATATTTCCGTCCAGCTCCACTTCGATCTCTGTGGAACAGGTGCCTTTTTTTGTAAATATAAGACATGGGTTTTTCCCTTCCTTTCTGTTTCTTCCTTGTGTTTGGAATACAATAATCGTTCTCTTATCATAGCAAGCTGTTTACAAATTTTCAATAGCAGAATCCCGTTCGTTCATAAAAAGTTTATAAAACATTCATGGCCTTTGAGTTGTGTAAATGTGGAGAAAGTGGTACAATACCTATATTCTATGCGAGTTAGGAGCAAAATATATTATGAGTGCATTGACTAAAATTTTTGGTACACACAGTGACAGGGAGTTGAAACGAATTACGCCCCTCGTAGATAAAGTGGAATCTTATCGTGACGGGATGAAGGCACTTTCGGATGAAGAATTACGGGGAAAGACAAAAGAATATAAGGAGCGTCTGGAAAAAGGAGAGACACTTGACGATCTGCTTCCGGAAGCGTATGCGACCGTACGTGAGGCAGCAAGCCGTGTGCTTGGCATGGAGCATTACAGAGTACAGCTGATCGGTGGTATTATCCTGCATCAGGGACGTATTGCAGAGATGAAGACAGGTGAAGGTAAGACACTGGTATCTACACTTCCGGCTTATCTGAATGCGCTGGAGGGCAAAGGGGTATATATCGTCACGGTCAATGATTATCTGGCAAAACGAGATTCCGAGTGGATGGGAAAAGTGCATGAATTCCTCGGACTGACCGTTGGTGTTGTATTGAATGATATGAGCAACGATGAGCGCCGCGATGCTTACAATTGCGATATTACATATATTACAAATAACGAACTTGGATTTGATTACCTGCGTGACAACATGGTGATCTACAAGGAGCAGCTGGTACAGAGAGGTCTGCACTATGCGATCATCGATGAGGTCGATTCCGTATTGATCGATGAGGCGCGTACACCTCTTATTATTTCCGGTCAGAGTGGCAAGTCCACCAAATTATATGAAGCATGTGATATTTTAGCGCAGCAGCTGACACGTGGTGAGGATGTACCGGAGTATTCCAAGATGGATGCCATCATGGGAATTGAGCAGGAAGAAACCGGAGACTTTATCGTAAATGAAAAGGACAAACTGGTGAATCTGACACAGCAGGGTGTGGAAAAAGGTTGAGAAATTTTTCCATATTGATAACCTGGCAGATCCGGAGAACCTGGAGATCCAGCACAACGTGATCCTTGCGCTCCGTGCACATTATCTGATGTTCCGCGATCAGGATTACGTGGTAAAAGATGATCAGGTTATGATCGTTGACGAGTTTACCGGACGTATCATGCCGGGCCGCCGTTATTCCGATGGTCTGCATCAGGCAATCGAGGCAAAAGAGCACGTAAAAGTAAGAAGAGAGAGCAAGACTCTGGCCACCATCACGTTCCAGAACTTCTTTAACAAATATGCGAAAAAAGCAGGTATGACCGGTACGGCTCTGACAGAGGAACAGGAGTTCCGTGAGATCTATGGTATGGACGTTATCGAGATTCCTACCAACCGTCCGATTGCACGTATCGATCATCAGGATGCGGTATATAAGACGAAGAAAGAAAAATTCAAAGCAGTTGTTGAGGAAGTCAAGGAAGCACATGAGAAGGGACAGCCGGTTCTGGTTGGTACCATCACGATTGAGACTTCCGAGCTGATCAGCGGAATGTTAAAGCGTGAGGGAATTCCGCATACCGTATTGAATGCAAAATTCCATGAGCAGGAGGCCGAGATCGTTGCACAGGCAGGACAGCACGGAGCGGTTACTATTGCTACGAACATGGCTGGACGTGGTACCGATATCAAGCTGGACGAGGATGCACGTGAAGCCGGAGGTTTAAAGATCATCGGTACCGAGCGTCATGAATCCCGCCGTATCGATAATCAGCTGCGCGGTCGTTCCGGACGTCAGGGAGATCCGGGTGAGTCCCAGTTCTTTATCTCCCTGGAGGACGATCTGCTGCGCCTGTTCGGTTCCGAGCGTGTGATGTCAGTATTTAACGCACTTGGTGTTCCGGAAGGTGAGCAGATTCAGCACAAGATGCTTACTTCTGCCATCGAGAAGGCACAGGAAAAGATCGAGTACAACAACTATGGTATTCGTAAGAATCTGTTAGAGTATGATCAGGTAAACAACGATCAGAGAGAGATCATTTACAAAGAGCGTATGTCCGTATTAAATGGAGACAGCATGCGTGATGCGATTTTTAAGATGATTCAGGAACAGGTGGAGAAATCAGTCGATACCTGTATTTCGAATGAGATTCCGCGCGAAGAGTGGAATTTAAATGAATTAAATGAAATTCTTCTGCCGGTGATTCCTCTTGAACCTGTTACAGAGAAAAATATCGAAGATATCAAGGATGTCAAAGAATTAAAGCAGCATCTGAAAGAACAGGCAGTGCTTTTATATGAAGCTAAAGAGACCGAATTCCCGGAGATCGAGCAGTTCCGTGAACTTGAACGTGTCGTTCTCCTGAAGGTGATCGACCGCAAGTGGATGGATCACATTGATGATATGGATCAGCTTCGTCAGGGTATCGGACTGCAGTCCTACGGACAGAGAGATCCGCTTGTCGAGTATAAGATGGCTGGATTTGATATGTTCGATGAAATGATCGCGGGTATTCAGGAGGATACCATTCGTCTTCTCTATCATGTACAGGTAGAGCAGAAGGTAGAGCGTGAGCAGGTCGCAAAAAGTAACCGGAACCAATAAGGACGAGAGTGCGGCAAAAGCACCGAAGAAGCGTGAACATGCCAAGGTATATCCGAATGATCCGTGTCCATGTGGCAGTGGTAAGAAATACAAGCAGTGCTGCGGACGTAAGGTTGTATAAAATCGAAGCAGATAACAAAAACGTGGAAACCATCATGGTTTCCGCGTTTTTTTGTAATGACACTATTTTTTGTTTCTTTGGAAATTTAGAATAAGATTTGTTCTGTTTCATGCCGCCCCGGCACTCTGCAAGTTCGCTGACAGTGACGAGCTGATATCCGCGTCTGGTAAGTTCCGGAATGATTGTCTGGGAGGCAGTGGCGGTCGCTTTATACAGATCGTGCATCAGTACGATATCTCCATCCTTTACATGGTTCAATACGGCTTTCTGGGTACTTGCGGAATCCCGCGTTTTCCAATCTAAGGTATCGATGGACCAGATGATGGAAGGCATTCCCACCCATGATTTGATGTTGGAACTGGTGGCACCTCCCGGTGGGCGCATCACAACCGGATTTATACCGATTACTTTTTTGACGGCACGATTGGTTTTGGAAACCTGTTTTTGAACTTCCTTTTTCCCAACCCGGGTCAGAATTTTGTGATCATAAGTGTGATTGCCAATCTGACACCCGTTGTCATAAGCCTTCTGTACGGTTTTGGAGTAAGTCGATACGCGGCTGCCCACCACAAAAAATGTGGCAACGGAATCATTTTTCTTCAGGGTTTTTAAAATAGTTGGGGTATAAACCGATGGTCCGTCATCGTAAGTGAGGGCAACCATCTTTTTGTTTTTATCGATTTTCCGTGTCAGAACCCCTTTTTTATTAAAGTAACATAAGTAATGGGAAATATTCTTTTTCCCGGTAACTGCCTGTCCGTTTTTCCCGAAATAGTATTTGTTTTTGCCAACCTTTTTCCACCGGTTTTTCAGCTTTTTTCCGTTCTGATAAAAATAGAAATGTCCGTTTTTATCATGGATAAGTCCCTGCAATACCGGTTTGGGATTTTCCGTGGAAGGAACCACCGGTGTTTCCGTTGGAATTTCGGAAGAAATTTCCGTGGAGTCATTTGCGGGCAGTTCTGTATTCAGATCTGCCGCATGGATAGCAATCCGGCCTGAAACTATGGTTAATGTCAGGGCAAATAACAATATTCCAAGGGGAAATAAATGAAATTCTTTTCTTCTTTTCATACAAAATCTCCTTATCTTTTGTGACATGTATTTGCTGTTATCATACACACTTTACAGGCAAAAAAAAAGATGAGAACAAATGTTCTGATTGAGATAGACAAAGTCAGATCTTTGTAGTAAAAATTAGCATATATGTGCAGACTATAAAGATATGGATTTTATCTTTTTTTTTTCATGGAATAAAGTTAATTTTACGATAAATTTGAGAAGGGAGAGGGCATTATGGAGTTCAAATTACATGCCCCATATGAGCCAACCGGTGACCAGCCGCAGGCAATTGAAAAATTAGTCAAAGGATTCAAAGAAGGCAACCAGTTTGAAACACTGCTGGGTGTGACCGGTTCGGGAAAGACCTTTACGATGGCAAATGTCATTCAGGCGCTGAATAAGCCAACGCTGATTATTTCCCACAACAAGACACTGGCGGGGCAGCTGTACGGAGAAATGAAAGAATTTTTCCCGGAGAATGCCGTCGAGTATTTTGTCTCATATTATGATTATTATCAGCCGGAAGCGTATGTGCCGCAGTCGGACACTTATATAGCGAAGGATTCCGCGGTAAATGATGAGATTGATAAGCTGCGCCTTTCTGCCACGGCAGCGCTGGCGGAGCGAAAAGATGTCATCATCGTGGCATCTGTCTCCTGTATCTATGGCATTGGTAGTCCGGATGACTATATGAACATGATGGTTTCCCTGAGTCCCGGAATGGAGATTGACCGTGATGATGTGATCAAGGGACTCATTGACATGCAGTACACGCGCAACGAGATGGATTTTAAGCGTGGTACGTTCCGGGTGCATGGCGATGTACTGGAGATTTTTCCGGCGAATAATACCGACACGGCGATCCGTGTGGAGTTTTTCGGAGATGAGATCGACCGGATTACGGAGGTGGATGTGCTTACCGGAGAGATCAAATGTATATTAAAGCATGCGGCTGTGTTTCCGGCATCCCATTATGTGGTGCCACAGGAAAAAATGAACGCAGCGTGTGACCGTATCGAGGCAGAACTGGAAGAGAGGGTCAAGTATTTTAAGGGTGAAGATAAGCTGCTGGAAGCGCAGCGTATCGCGGAGCGCACGAATTTTGATATTGAAATGATGAAGGAAACCGGATTTTGCAGTGGCATCGAAAACTATTCCCGCCATCTGGCAGGGCGTGCCGAGGGAGAAATGCCGGAGACACTGATGGATTATTTTCCGGACGACTTTCTGATTATTGTGGATGAGTCCCACATTACGATTCCGCAGGTGCGTGGAATGTATGCGGGGGATCGCTCACGGAAGCAGACACTGGTGGACTATGGATTCCGTCTGCCGTCCGCACTCGATAACCGCCCGCTTAATTTTGAAGAGTTTGAGAGCAAGATTGATCAGATGCTGTTTGTATCAGCTACGCCGAATGTCTATGAGAACGAGCATGAATTGCTGCGTGTGGAGCAGATTATCCGTCCGACCGGACTTCTGGACCCGGAGATTTCCGTGCGACCGGTTGAGGGGCAGATCGATGATCTGATCGGGGAAGTTAACAAAGAGACGAAAAATCACCATAAAGTGCTGATCACGACACTGACCAAGCGTATGGCGGAGGATCTGACACAGTATATGAGCGAACTTGGCATCCGTGTAAAATATCTGCACTCGGATATTGATACCTTAGAGCGTGCAGAGATTATCCGTGACCTGCGTCTGGACGTGTTTGATGTACTTGTCGGTATCAACCTGCTGCGGGAGGGACTGGATATTCCGGAGATTACGCTTGTGGCGATTCTGGATGCGGATAAGGAAGGATTCCTTCGTTCCGAGAGACTTCACTGATCCAGACCATCGGACGTGCGGCAAGAAACAGTGAGGGACATGTAATCATGTATGCGGATAAGATCACGGATTCCATGCGTGTGGCAATTGATGAGACGGAGCGCCGCCGCAAGCTTCAGCAGGCATACAATGAGGAACATGGAATCACACCGAAGACCATCCAGAAATCTGTGCGTGATCTGATTGCAATCTCCAAAAAAGTGGCAGCAGAGGAGATGGAATTTGATAAAGATCCGGAATCCATGAGCCGCAGGGAATTAGAAAAACTGATCGGGGACATCCAGAAGAAGATGAAGAAAGCTGCCGCAGAACTCAATTTTGAGGGCGGCGGCAGAGTATCGTGACAAGATGGTAAAACTGAAAAATATGCTTCGGGATATTGAGGAATAGATAAAAGAGAGGAAACAAAATGCCGAAAAAACAGAGAAAATATATTAAAATACGAGGCGCCAACGAACACAACTTAAAAATGCATCGATGTGGACATTCCGAGAGATGAGTTTGTTGTTCTGACCGGACTGTCAGGTTCCGGCAAGTCTTCGCTTGCGTTCGATACGATCTATGCGGAAGGCCAGCGGCGCTATATGGAGTCTTTGTCTTCCTATGCAAGACAGTTCTTAGGACAGATGGAAAAACCGGATGTAGAGTCAATTGAGGGACTTCCGCCGGCAATCTCCATTGACCAGAAGTCGACAAACCGAAACCCGCGTTCCACCGTCGGAACCGTGACGGAAATTTATGATTATTTTCGACTGCTGTATGCCCGCATAGGAATTCCACATTGTCCGAAGTGTGGACGTGCCATCGAGAAACAGACCATCGATCAGATGGTAGATGCCGTGATGAAACTGCCGGAACGCACACGCATCCAGATCCTTGCGCCGGTTGTGCGCGGGCGTAAGGGCGAACATCAGAAATTATTCGAGAAAGCAAAAAAAAGCGGTTATGTGCGTGTGATCGTGGACGGAAATATGTATGAACTTTCGGAAGAAATTCCGATGGATAAAAACATCAAACACAATATTGATATTGTGGTAGACCGTCTGGTGGTAAAACCCGGAATTGAAAAGCGTCTGACCGATTCCCTGGAAAATGTTTTTGAGCTGACCGGGGAAATGCGATTGTAGATGTGGTGGACGGGGAACCAATGAATTTTTCCCAGAATTTTGCGTGCCCGGATTGCGGAATCAGTGTGGATGAGGTGGAACCGCGAAGCTTTTCGTTTAATAATCCGTTTGGTGCCTGTCCGGTCTGCTACGGACTCGGTTACAAGATGGAGTTTGATGAAAATCTCATAAGACACTGTCTATTTCCGAGGGGGCAATTCAGGTAATGGGCTGGCAGTCCTGCACCGATCCGTCCAGCTATACCTATGCCACCCTAAAAGCGTTGTCGGAAGGATATGGATTTTCTCTCGATACACCATATAAAGATCTGCCAAAAGAAATCCGGCATATGCTCATTCATGGCGGAGATGGCCGGATATTAAAGGTGCATTATAAAGGACAGCGTGGAGAAGGCGTCTATGATCTGAACTGGGAAGGCCTTATTAAAAATGTCGAGCGCCGTTACCGGGAGACGGGATCGGACACGATGAAGCAGGAATATGAGCAGTTTATGCGTATTACACCGTGTGCTGCCTGCCATGGACAGCGTCTGAAGCAGAGTTCTCTTGCGGTTACAGTTGCAGACAAAAATATATATGAGATGACCGATATGTCGGTAAAGGATCTCGTGAAATATCTGGCGGAAATGCAGCTGACGGAACAGCAGAAGTTCATCGGCAATCAGATTAAAGGAAATCCGTGCCCGTGTGGGCTTTTTGCAGGAGGTAGGTCTGGATTATCTGACATTGACACGTGCGACCGGAACCTTGTCCGGAGGAGAGGCGCAGCGCATCCGCCTGGCTACCCAGATCGGTTCCGGACTGGTCGGCGTGGCATATATTCTGGATGAGCCGAGTATCGGACTGCATCAGCGGGACAATGACAAGCTGCTGCATGCACTGATGAATCTTAAGAATCTGGGAAATACGTTGATTGTCGTGGAACATGATGAGGATACCATGCGTGCGGCCGACTACATTGTGGATATTGGTCCGGCAGCCGGCGTCCATGGTGGAGAAGTCGTTGCGGCCGGTACTGCAGCGGATATCATGAAATGCAAAAAATCTATTACAGGTGCTTATCTGAGCGGCCGGATGAAGATTCCGGTACCATCGGAACGGCGAAGACCGACCGGATTTCTTACCATCAAAGGGGCGCGGGAAAATAATCTGAAAAATATTGATGTGCAGGTTCCGCTTGGTATCATGACCTGTATCACCGGAGTCTCCGGATCGGGAAAGAGTTCCCTGACCAATGAAATTCTGTATAAGCATCTGGCGCGAACTTTAAACCGGGCACGCTGCATCCCCGGAGATCACGATGATATTCTGGGTGTGGAACAACTGGATAAGATTATCGATATTGATCAGTCACCGATCGGACGTACACCGCGTTCCAATCCGGCAACCTATACCGGTGTGTTTGACATGATCCGTGATCTGTTTGCGGCAACTCCGGATGCAAAGGCACGTGGATATAAGAAGGGACGTTTCAGTTTTAATGTCAAAGGCGGACGCTGCGAAGCCTGCAGTGGTGATGGTATCATCAAGATTGAGATGCATTTCCTTGCGGATGTTTATGTACCATGTGAAGTCTGCGGTGGCAGGCGCTATAACCGCGAGACACTCGAAGTGCGCTATAAAGGAAAAGACGATCTATGACGTGCTGGATATGACGGTGGAAGAGCAAGGCATTGGACTTTTTCAAAAATGTACCAACGATCCACCGCAAGATTCAGACGCTCTACGATGTGGGACTTTCCTATGTAAAACTGGGACAGCCGTCCACAGAGCTTTCGGGAGGAGAAGCGCAGCGTATCAAACTTGCCACAGAACTGAGCAAACGAGGAACGGGAAAAACTATTTATGTACTGGATGAGCCAACCACCGGACTGCATTTTGCGGATGTACACAAGCTGGTGGAGATCCTCAGAAAGCTTTCGGACGGCGGAAATACCGTTGTCGTCATCGAGCATAATCTGGACGTCATCAAGACGGCTGACTATATCATTGATATGGGACCGGAAGGCGGTGACGGTGGTGGAACCGTGATTGCACAGGGGACTCCGGAGGAAATCTGCAAAGTTCCGGAATCGTATACCGGTCAGTTTTTAAAACCGTATCTGGAATCGAAGAACGTATAAAATAGCGAAAATGCACAGATTTTTGTCCCGGGAACAGAGAGATTCCTTAAAATTTAATTAAAATGCTTTAACCTATAAAAAAATGTTTGAAAAATGGGATGAATTGTATATAATGTTACTGTATGCATAAAAATATGATTAACTGCAGATTTGCGCCATAAACGCAGATCAGATTTTGATAAAGAAAGATAAAAAGAAAATAGGAAGGGGCATTCGGGATGATCGGATCAGATATCGGAATTGATTTAGGTACTGCGAGTATTTTAGTATATATTAAAGGAAAAGGTGTTGTATTAAAAGAGCCTTCCGTTGTTGCATTTGACAGAGATACCAATAAAATTAAAGCAATCGGTGAGGAAGCGAGACTGATGCTTGGAAGAACACCGGGAAACATTGTGGCAGTCCGTCCTCTTCGCCAGGGTGTGATTTCAGATTATACTGTCACCGAGAAGATGATCAAGTATTTCATCCAGAAGGCACTTGGCAAGAAGACATTCCGCAAGCCGCGCATCAGCGTCTGTGTACCGAGTGGTGTTACAGAGGTTGAAAAGAAAGCCGTAGAGGATGCAACTTATCAGGCAGGAGCCCGTGAAGTAGAGATTATTGAGGAACCAATTGCAGCAGCAATCGGTGCCGGTATTGATATTTCCAGACCATGCGGAAACATGATCGTAGATATCGGAGGAGGTACTTCGGATATCGCAGTCATTTCTCTGGGTGGTTCTGTTGTGAGCACTTCCGTGAAAATTGCAGGAGATGATTTTGACGAAGCTCTGGTCCGCTATATGAGAAAGAAACATAATCTTTTGATCGGTGAGCGTACCGCAGAAGATATCAAGATCAAAATTGGTACATGTTACCCACTGGCACAGAATGAGACGATGGATGTCCGTGGCCGTAATCTGGTAACCGGTCTGCCAAGAACCATTACGGTAAGCTCTGAGGAGACAGAGGAAGCTCTGCGTGAGCAAGAACATTACAGATTGTGGAAGCTGTACATTCCGTACTGGAGAAAACTCCACCGGAACTGGCGGCAGACGTTGCAGACAGGGGAATTGTCCTGACAGGTGGCGGCTCCTTGCTTCGTGGTCTGGAGGAACTAATTGAAGAACGTACCGGAATCAACACGATGACGGCAGAGCATCCTATGACCTGTGTAGCAATCGGAACCGGAAAATATGTAGAATTCCTTGCAGGAAAAAGAGACGAGGATTAATGCATAAAGTGCGCGTTTATGCGCACTTTTTATCGCATGTCTATAAAGCTCGTGAGGGCATTGGCCGATATAAATTAAAACTGTGAAAATTGAGGTGTCATAAATGGTAAAAGGATTGTATACCGCCCATACGGGAATGGTAAACGAAATGAAGCGTCTGGATATTCTGGCAAATAATCTGGCAAACGCAGACACAACAGCATATAAAAAGAAGGAACGACGAGTCGTACTTTTGCCGATGAGATGTCTTTGCGCATTAAGGATTCTTCTAATATGGGGATTCCGAAAAAGCTTGGAGATATTACATATGGGGTTCACCTTGGACAGGTATATACGGATTATTCCACGGGAAATTTCAAGGTGACAGATAACACCACAGATTTTGCGATTGAAGGAAACGGCTTTTTTGCCGTGGCATTCACGGACAAGCAGGGAAATACTTCCGTGAAGTATACGCGGGATGGAGCCTTTACCGTAAATAAAGAGGGGTATCTGGTGACGAAGGATGGCGATTATGTTTTAAATGCCACTGGTGCAATGAATGGCGATCCGGGTCAGAATAATTATATACGTCTGGATCCAAATGCTTCGATTACCGTGAATAAACTGGGATACGTCATGCAGAATAACCAGATTGTCGGAACGATCGGCATGGTGGATGTGGATAATTATGACTATCTTGAAAAATACGGTGAGAATCTGTATAACCTTCTTCCGGGAGGAAACCGGATTGCAACAGATGCCAATATAGAGCAGGGCACACTGGAGACCTCCAATGTAAATGTTGTAAATGAGATGGTAAATATGATTACAATTCAGAGAGCCTATGAGGCAGGACAGAAGGTAATCACTTCCATAGATGGAACACTTGACCGGGCAGTTAACAATGTCGGTAAAGTATAATAGCCGCTGAAAGACCGCAAGGAGGAAATAGAAGCGTATGATGAGATCACTTTATACTGCGGCAACCGGAATGATTGCGCAGCAGACAAATCTGGATACAATTTCAAATAACCTGTCCAATGTGAATACGACAGGTTATAAGACGGAACGTACCGAGTTTAAATCTTTACTGTACCAGACACTGCAGACAAAGACAACGACGGCAAATGGTGCCAATAAACCGGTAGGTGCACAGGTAGGACTCGGAACCAGAGTGGCAGCGACCATGTCCAACTATACGCAGGGGGCGCGTGAAGAGACAGAGATCCCGACCGATTTTGCACTGGAAGGAAAGGGATTCTTTGCCGTGCGGGGTGTGGATGGACAGACATATTACACCAGAAACGGTAACTTCTCCTGGAGTCAGGATTCGAATGGAAACACAATTCTGGCAACCTCAGAGGGGCTTCCGGTATTGGATTCCAGAGGAAATACCATTCGTGTGCCAAGAGGCGTATCTTCGGAAAGCATGGTATTTTCGAGCAATGGAACGATTGGCTATAAAGATGCAACCGGCAATGTAGTGTCATTAAACCAGTCTTTTGGAATCTATCAGTTTAACAATCCGGCAGGACTGGAGAAAATGTCAGGAAGCAAACTTGCAGCGACTGCAGCTTCGGGAAATCCGATGCTGGAGGGACAAAATGCAGGGTTGACGAAAACCGGTGTATATCAGGGCTACATCGAAGCTTCAAATGTACAGGTTGCTGATGAGATGGTAAATATGATCATTGCACAGCGCGCATATGAATTAAATTCCAAGGCAATCACGACCTCGGATTCCATGCTGGAGACGGCAAATAACCTGAAACGATAGGCAGCGATTCGGAATTACTTACATAAGAGGGATATACTATGGATATTTCATCAATCAGTACAAATTATACGGTTGCAAATGCAGACAAAAGTGCAGAGCAGAGCAATTCTCTTCAGAGTTCATTAAAGAATATTTCATCGGACTCTTCAGAGGAACAATTAAAGGTGTCATCAAAGATTTTGAATCTTATTTTTGTGGAGCAGGTCATCAAACAGATGAAAGATACATTTACCTCGGATGATGACGGGGATTCTACGATGTCACAGTACAAAGATCTGTATATGGATCAGGCAATTGAAACGGTGGCAGATGAAATGGTGGATCAGATCGGAGAAAGCTATACACAGACACTGTATGAGCAGATGAAACGTAATATTGGCCAGTAGTAACATCAGCACAAAGAAAAAGAGGAGAGACTGTTTACAACAGTCTCTTTTTTAGAGAATGGGGAACATATTTTGGAAGTGAATCTTGAGAGCATTGAAGGATATGTAGATCACATCATCTATCGAAATGCAGACAACGGATATACCGTACTTGTTCTGGTGTGTAACGAAGAAGAAGAGACTTGTGTGGGGGTATTTTCGGATATTGCCGAGGGAGAAAACATTAAGGCAAAGGGAAGTTATACAGAACATCCGACTTACGGCAGACAGTTTCAGGTAAAGAGTTTCGAAGAAAAGGCACCACAGGATGAGGTGGCAATTGAGCGGTATCTGGGATCAGGGGCGATCAAAGGGATCGGAATTGCCTTTAGCGGCAAGGATTGTGCGAAGATTCAAGGCAGATACCTTCCGTATCATTGAAGAAGAACCGGAGCGGCTGGCGGAGATCAAAGGCATCAGCCAGAGAAAGGCGATGGAAATCGCGGATCAGGTGAATCAGAAAAAAAAAGATCTCCGGCAGGCAATGATTTTTTGCAGCAATACGGGATCAATACCACACTTGCAGTGAAAATATATAAAACATACGGGCAGGAAATATACGGAATACTGAAAGAAAATCCATATCGTATGGCAGATGATGTGGAAGGGGTCGGATTCCGCACGGCAGATGAGATCGCATCCCGCGTGGGAATCCGCACCGATTCCGATTTCCGGATTCGAAGCGGTATCCAGTATGTGCTGCTGCAGGCTGCCGGAGAGGGGCATACCTATCTGCCGATGCAGGAACTGACGCAGCGGGCAAGCCGGCTTCTTGAGGTAGATCCGGAGCACATCGAGCAGCATTACATGAATCTGGCGATGGATCGCAAGATCATTATGCGCCAGGTGGAAGACAGTACGCAGATCTATGCGGCAACCTATTTTTTATATGGAGGCAAATACCGCTACCCGTCTGACACAGCTGAATGCTGTGTTTGATGTTCCGGATATCGAAATTGAGGACAGAATCCGAAAGATTGAAAAGAAGACGGGAATGGATCTTGATGAGCATCAGGTAGAAGCGGTAAAGGAAGCCGTAAGAAACGGTGTTCTCGTGATTACCGGAGGTCCCCGGAACGGGAAAAACAACGACGATCAATACGATCATCCGGTATTTTGAATTATCCGGAGAAGATATTATGCTGGCGGCACCGACCGGACGGGCAGCAAAGCGCATGAGCGAAACCACCGGGTATGAGGCACGGACGATTCACCGGATGCTCGAACTGAATGGCGGAATGGAAGGAAATGCCGGATTTGAGCGCAATGAACAAAATCCGCTGGAGACCAATCTCATCATTATTGATGAGATGTCGATGGTGGATATTTCCCTGATGAATTCCCTGCTGAAAGCAATTTTGCCGGGCACGCGTCTGATCCTGGTGGGAGATGTGAATCAGCTGCCGAGTGTAGGGGCGGGAAGTGTGCTGAAGGACATTATTGATTCGAAGATGTTTCCTACGGTAATGCTGACAAAAATTTTCCGACAGGCAAGCACCAGTGATATTATTGTCAATGCGCATAAGATTAACCGGGGAGAAAAAGTCAGCCTGGATAACAAGAGCATGGATTTCTTTTTCCTGAAGCGTTATGAGGCAGATAAAATTATCAACGTTACCCTGCAGCTGATCAAGCAGAAACTTCCAAAATTTGTGGGGGCAAGCGAATACGATATCCAGGTGCTTACGCCTATGCGGAAAGGGCTGCTTGGAGTAGAACGTCTCAATACGATTCTGCAGATGTATCTGAACCCGCCATCGGACAGGAAAAAGGAGAAGGAGCATGGGGCGATTGTTTTCCGGGAAGGCGATAAAGTCATGCAGATCAAAAATAATTATCAGCTGGAGTGGGAGATCCGCAGCAAATATGGACTTTGCATAGACAAAGGAACCGGGGTGTTTAACGGAGATACCGGAATTATTGAGGAGATCAATGATTTTGCAGAGACCATCACGGTAAATTTTGACGAAGGCCGTATGGTGGAATATTCGTACAAACTGCTGGATGAGCTGGAACTTGCGTATGCTGTGACGATCCATAAATCACAGGGATCGGAGTATCCGGCCGTTGTCATTCCGCTTCTTTCCGGCCCCGCATGCTTATGAACCGGAATTTATTGTACACAGCGGTTACAAGAGCAAAGAAATGTGTTACGATAGTGGGAGATGATACAACATTTGAACAAATGATTGAGAATAATTCCCAACAGAGACGTTACAGCGGTCTGAAAGACCGGCTGTTGGAAAATAAGGAGGAAGCGTAAATGAAAGCACAGATTTTAACGGAAGATCAGATTCCGGAAGCGCTCAGTATTGCGAGGGGCGTCTTTGATTACTGTCTGCGTGCGCGGATCACGGATCTGGAAATGATTCATATATTTCTGCAATATACGGAAAACACAAACATCCGGCACATGATTGCAGAAGGAACTCTCACCATGTGGGGGAATTTTTGAACAGGGGCATATGATCGCCATGTCAGGAATGCAGAAAGAGGGACATATTACCATGCTGTATGTGCTTCCGGTATTCCAGCGCAGAGGATGTGGCAGATGTCTGTTGGAAGAAATGAAGGCGTATGCGGCAAATCAATATCAGTTACAGAGGGTGACGTTATCGGCAATGCCGGCATGGACAGCGGATTATTTCACAAAACGTCGGTTTCATCCAATGGAGGTAACACAGCCGTGTTCATTTGTTCCGATGCAGGCAAAAACCGTGGCACGCGCGATATATGAAAAGAAAGAAATTCCATCCGGCGTGATCCTCGGAACCAGCATTGGCGGTCTGGCAGTCTGTGCGGCAGTTGCTGTCGGGTTCATGGTATTGTGGATGCATGGAATTGTATAATATGTATATTTATTCATAAAATATGTCACTTTTTTCTCTTGCAAAAAAGGTTGAAAAAAGTGACGATTTGTGATAAAATTTTTACAATTTAGGTAAAGCTAACTCAAGGTAAAAAAAAGAGATTCTCTCTTTTTTTTTTTTTTGCCAAGATGCAAGAAAGGCAGGGCAAAGAATGAAAGCTTTTTGATACTGGAAGACGGAACCGTGTTTACAGGTACAAGCATTGGTTCTACACGCGAAATCATCAGTGAGATCGTATTTAATACCTCAATGACCGGATATTTAGAGGTACTTACAGATCCGTCCTATGCAGGACAGGCGGTTGTGATGACGTATCCGCTGATCGGAAACTACGGAATTACACCGATATGGAATCCGCCAGACCGTGGCCGGACGGATATATTGTAAGAGAGCTTTCACGTATGCCGAGCAATTTCCGCTGTCAGGGAAGCATTCAGGATTTCCTGACAAAGCACGACATTCCGGGAATTGCAGGAATTGATACCCGTGCGCTTACCAAGATTCTCCGTGAAAAGGGAACCATGAACGGAATGATCACGACAAACGAAAATTATAATCTGGATGAAATTCTTCCAAAACTGAAAGAATATACAACCGGAAATGTTGTGGATAAAGTTACCTGCAGCGAGAAGAACGTATTAAAGGGAAGCGGAAAGAAAGTTGCACTGATGGATTTCGGTGCGAAGAACAATATCGCAAAATCGTTAAATGCCCGTGGCTGTGAGGTGACGATTTATCCGGCACACACATCGGCGGAGGAAATTCTCGGAGCCAATCCGGATGGCATTATGCTCAGCAACGGACCAGGAGATCCGAAAGAGTGCACAGCGATCATCGAGGAATTAAAGAAACTGTATGCAAGTGACGTACCGATCTTTGCCATCTGTCTCGGTCATCAGCTCATGGCACTGGCCAATGGAGCGGATACACACAAGATGAAATACGGACACCGTGGTGGAAACCATCCGGTGAAAGATTTGTCAACCGGTCGTGTTTACATTTCTTCCCAGAACCATGGCTATGTGGTAGATACCGATACCCTGGATCCGAAGGTTGCAAAGCCTGCATTCGTCAATGTCAATGACGGAACCAACGAGGGCTTAGAGTATGTCGGAAAGAATATTTTCACCGTGCAGTTCCATCCGGAAGCATGCCCGGGACCACAGGACTCTTCGTACCTGTTTGACCGCTTTATTCAGATGATGGGAGGGAATCAGTAATGCCAAGAAATAAAGATATCAAAAAAGTATTAGTAATCGGTTCGGGACCAATCGTCATCGGACAGGCAGCCGAGTTTGACTACGCAGGAACACAGGCATGCCGTTCCTTAAAGGAAGAAGGCGTGGAGGTGTGTCTGGTAAACTCCAACCCTGCCACCATCATGACCGACAAGCAGATTGCGGATCAGGTATACATTGAGCCTCTGACACTTCCGGTTCTTGAAAAAATTATTTTAAAGGAAAAACCGGACAGCATCCTTCCGACACTCGGTGGACAGGCTGGATTAAATCTGGGTATGGAACTGGCAGAGTCCGGCTTCTTAGAAGAGCACGGAGTAAAACTGATCGGTACGACCGCAGAAACCATCTTTAAGGCAGAGGACCGTCAGGCATTTAAGGATACCATGGAAAAGATTGGTGAGCCTTGTGCAGCTTCCCAGGTTGTAAATACCGTAGAAGACGGTATCAAGTTTACTAATACGATCGGATATCCGGTCGTTCTGCGTCCGGCATTCACCCTCGGTGGAAGCGGCGGTGGTATTGCCCACAATGAGCAGGAATTAGTAGATATTTTAACAAACGGTCTGCGTTTAAGCCGTGTCGGTGAGGTACTGGTTGAGCGCTGTCCATTGTAGTGGCACCTTCCCAGACGCTCGGAGATAAAGAGTACCAGATGCTTCGTAGTTCTGCATTAAATATTATCAATGAGTTAAAGATCACCGGTGGATGTAACGTGCAGTATGCATTGAATCCGGATTCTTTTGAGTACTGTGTCATCGAGGTAAACCCTCGTGTATCCCGTTCTTCCGCTCTTGGCCCTCTAAGGCAACCGGATACCCGATTGCAAAGGTTACCGCAAAGATTGCATTAGGCTATACACTTGATGAGATCAAGAATGCCATCACACAGAAGACCTATGCAAGTTTCGAGCCAATGCTTGACTACTGTGTAGTGAAGATCCCGAGACTTCCGTTTGATAAATTCCTTACTGCAAAGAGAACGTTAAGTACACAGATGAAAGCAACCGGAGAGGTTATGAGTATCTGTGATAACTTCGAGGGCGCACTGATGAAAGCCATCCGTTCCCTGGAACAGCATGTGGACAGCCTTATGTCCTATGATTTTACCGGACTGTCCGATGAAGAGTTAGAGGCACAGCTTCATGTGGTCGATGACCGCAGAATCTGGGTGATCGCAGAGGCACTGCGCCGCGGCGTTTCCTATGACCATATTTATGAAATTACCAAGATCGACCGCTGGTTTATCGATAAGCTGGCAATCCTGGTAGAGATGGAGCAGCGCTTAAAGAGCGAAGAACTGACGGTAGATCTGTTAAAAGAAGCAAAGAGAATCGAGTTCCCGGACAACGTTATCGCAGAGCTTACCGGAAAGACCGAGGAAGAGATTAAACAGATGCGTTATGCAAACGGTATCGTTGCAGCATATAAGATGGTGGATACCTGTGCCGCAGAGTTCGCCGCAGAGACACCGTATTACTACAGTGTTTACGGAAGTGAGAACGAGGCTGCAGAGACCACACCGCAGAAAAAGGTTCTGGTTCTTGGTTCCGGTCCGATCCGTATCGGTCAGGGTATCGAGTTTGATTTCTTTCCACCGACTTTGATATTGCAGACAAGCTGTATTTTGAGCCGTTGACCGCAGAGGATGTCGAGTCCATCGTAAATATTGAGAAACCGGACGGAGCCGTTGTACAGTTCGGTGGACAGACAGCGATCAAACTGACAGAAGCGCTTATGAAGATGGGAGTTCCGATTCTTGGAACCAAGGCAGAGGATGTCGATGCCGCAGAGGATCGTGAGCTTTTTGATGAGATTCTGGAGAAGACTCATATTCCGAGAGCAGCCGGTGGAACCGTATTCACCGCAGAGGAAGCCAAAGAAGTTGCAAACCGTCTTGGTTATCCGGTGCTTGTCCGTCCTTCCTATGTACTTGGTGGACAGGGAATGAAGATCGCGTTTAACGATGACGAGATCGAGGAATTCATCGGCATCATCAACCGGATTGCACAGGATCACCCGATCCTTGTTGACAAATATCTGCAGGGCAAGGAGATCGAGGTCGATGCTGTATGCGACGGTACGGATATCTTGATCCCGGGTATCATGGAGCACATTGAGAGAACCGGTGTCCATTCGGGAGACAGTATTTCCGTCTATCCGGCGCCGACGATCAGCGACCATGTAAAAGAGACGATCGTGGAATATACGAAGCGCCTGGCACAGGCACTGCATGTCATCGGACTGATCAACATCCAGTTTATCGCGATGAATGAAGAAGTCTATGTCATCGAGGTAAACCCGAGATCTTCAAGAACCGTGCCGTACATCAGCAAGGTGACCGGTATTCCGATTGTCGATCTCGCAACCAAGGTCATTATCGGAAACACGATCCGCGGTCTGGGCTATGAGCCGGGACTTGCACCAGTTGCCGATTATATCGCAATCAAGATGCCGGTATTCTCCTTCGAGAAACTGCGTGGGGCAGAGATCAGCCTTGGACCGGAGATGAAGTCTACCGGTGAGTGTCTGGGTATCGCAAAGACATTCAATGAGGACTGTACAAAGCATTTCTTGGAGCAGGTGTACAGCTTCCGAAATACAAGCAGATGATTATGACGGTAAAGGATGCGGATAAGCCGGAGGCTGTCGGTGTGGCAAAAGCGCTTTGAAGCGCTCGGCTACAAAATCTACGCGACCAGAAGCACCGCAAAATATTTGCAGGAGCATGGGGTGAATGCGCTGCGTGTCAATAAGATCACACAGGAGTCACCAAATGTAATGGATCTGATCCTTGGTCACAAGATCGACCTTGTCATCGATACACCGACACAGGGTAACGGTGATAAGACAAGAGACGGATTCTTAATCCGCCGTAATGCGATTGAGACCGGTGTGTACTGTATTACCGCTATGGATACCGCAAATGCGCTGGCACGTTCTTTAGAGACCGCTCACGGGGAGCTTACTCCAGTGGATATTGCAACGGTTAAGAATATGTAAGATAAAATAAAAACAGTCCCTTACCAATAGGTACAGGGGCTGTTTTTACATATAAAATTTTATTTGTCCAGATGCTGTTCGATAAGAACCAGAATCACATAGGCAATCAGGGAATAGAGAACAAATAAGACACATTGGTTTACGAAAGAACCAATATCAGCCGGATCACGGAACTGATGAATAAACTGGTTTATCCCCAACAGAGGACAGATGCATCCGATAGGTACCACAATTTTCCGGAGAAAGTGAATGATTTCCTGTTTATGGCGCTTTCCGCTCAATAAAACAAGGGAGCAACAGATTCCGATGTAAATGAGGAGTGTTGGAAAATTCCAAAGATCCAGCATATCCGGTAAAAGCATATGTGTAAATATTGCAAACAGTCCGGTAAGAATCAATAAAACGATACCCACTGCACAGGGAAGGAGTGTAAAGCACTGTTGTTTTTGATTGTCTTCCAAAAGGTTCATCATATTTTCCTCCGCTTTCATAGAATAAATTTCCGGTGTTAATTTTTCACCGGAGAGAAGTTCATTGACATTGATATCGAGAGTAGCACAAAGTTCGTTCAGAATCGAAGTGTCAGGAATGCTGTTTCCGTTTTCCCATTTGGATATGGTTTTATCACTGACGCCGATCCGGTCACCGAGATCTTTCTGTGTAAATCCTTTGGCTTTTCTGGATTGTTGTATAAATTCGCCAATATTATTTTGTGACATAGTGGAACCTCCATTTCGTAAGAGACAGTTGCTGCAGTGTCTGTCTGCTTTCAGTATAGAAGAAACGTGCAAAGAATACAATCTATGAGTTGGAGAGTTGGAGGTTTTCAGTCTCAGAGAAAGAGAAGGACGGTTCCGTCAAAAGAATTCTCCCAAAAAGGAGAATCTGAAAGAAATAGCTTTCAAAAAAAGAAACCTCTCATTTTATAATAGAAAGGAGCAGACAAGAGAGGATATGAAATATGAATAAGAAAAATGAATATCAGGATGAGGGATTAAAGGGCAATGAAAGAATAGAAGATGCAATTTTGCGCTTCAGAAAGAAGCCACACAGGAGCAGCTTGCACATACGTTGACGGTGATCCGGCGGCGGATGAAAGAGGGAGGAAAACTGATCGTTGCTGTGGAACCGGATCCGGCACAGGCACAAATGAAGTTACAGACAGTGAGGACTCCGGACGGTAAAATCTGGTGGTCGGCATTTACCAGCTTTGAGGAAGAATTAAAAGGTGCAGATCAGGTGAAGTCGACATTTTTGTCAGAGATCGGCAGGATGTTTGAAGCAGCACTTACTGTGCCGGAGATCGCAGGGATTATTATCAATCCCTGGAACCGGACAATCATGCTGGATAAACATCTGATCCGGATTATTATGCCGGATTGAAAATTTTTATATTTTTTGTCCATATGCCGTTCCGGTGAATTTTTATTACAGCGAAGAGGAAGGTAAAATTTATTTTCACGGCGCGGCGGTCGGACATAAGGCAGATGCACTGAAAAAAAGATGACAGGGTATGTTTTACCGTTTACGGGAATGAAATGGTCAAAGAAGAACCGTGGACTCCGTTTTTACAGAGTGTGGTAGTATTCGGAAGATGCCGGATTCTCGAAGACAGAAACCGGACAATAGATCTGGTGAGACAGATTGCAAAAAAGTATTACCCGGATGATGTTCTGATAGAAGGAGAAATTGCCCAGTCTGGAAGAGCCGTACAGGTTTACGAAATTACGATCGAGCATCTCAGCGGAAAAGAAATTCAGGAGCGCTGATAGATAAGGGAATGAGAAATAGAAAAAGTAAGCCTGCAAAGATGCGCACCCCGCGGAGCGAAAGATTATGCAACACATCCGCCCGGGTGCAAAAGTGTGCGGCAGTTTTTCCATATTTTTCACCTATTTTTGTAAGGACAGGGTTGGTAAAAATATCGTTTCGTCCCTCGGCAAACGGTCCTCAGGATTCCGGCTGGCAGTTGTATTTCTGTAAATATTCTCTGGCAACTTTCTGCTGCTGGAAGACATGGGTTTCGATCTGGTTTACCGCAGGCTTTACGGTTGCAACGTGCTGGATGTCCAAATAACGGTCCGGACCGAAATTGGATACACCGATGGCGCGCAGTTTTCCGGCCTTATACAGTTCTTTCATCGCGCGGTAAGTGCCGTAATAATCGCCAAACGGCTGGTGAATGAGCAGCAGATCCAGATAGCTGGTCTGTAATTTTTCCATGGATTCCAGAATGGATGCCTTTGCTTTTTCATAGCCGGCATTGGTGATCCATACTTTGGTTGTCAGGAAAAATTCTTCACGCGGCAGACCGCAGGAAGCGAGTGTGGCACTACACCTTCTTCATTGTAATACGCCTGTGCAGTGTCGATGCTTCGGTAGCCGATTTCAATGGCATCGAGCACGCAGTGCTTCGTGTCTTCCGGCGGTGTCTGGTAAACACCATATCCGAGTTTTGGCATTTTGATTCCGTTGTTTAAGGTAACATATTCCATGTTTCGTTCCTCCTTGCTTTTTCCTATTTACGAAGTGTGACATTTTTTGAAATGTAAGATTGCTTTCTGATTATGACTTTATTATGAGGTGACGAGAGCGATCCACGGATTAGAAATTAAAATCTTTTATCTGATAGAGATTCTTTTGTTTCTCATCCGGAAAAAGATTTTTTGCGTGTCCGAGAACTCTCTCCGGAGCAGATTATTTTGTCCCTTAGTTCTTAAGGTGAATCCTTTACCAAGCGTGAATTCCTGGATTTTTTCAAATGTCAGCAGATGCCCCTTCTATATCCGTCTTAAATCAAAGATGCTCCCAGAAACTTTGGAAACCTTATTAATAGTTTTTTGCACCGTTTTTCTCAAGTATAAGGGAGTGCCTTTTTGGTGTCAACCTATACACCGTACTCCCACTCACATTGACCGCTAATCTTATTAATTATGATTTTTTCATAATTATCTCGTTTTTTATTTTCAATATTTTTACGGAAAATATTGAAAATATAGTAATTTTATTATATAATTTTTATGAAAACACTATATTTTATAGGATGATTTGAAAGGATAAGGTGATTCCAATGTACTCTTCAAAATTATATATTTTTTAAATTATGTAGCTATTCTTATATAAAAGAGATGGATATTAAAGGGAGGATTCTTTATGAATAAACGAATAATTTCTGTATTATTAATCATTTGTCTTACTTTTTCTACATCTGCAACTGTATTTGCACAGAATACAAGTTCCACCTATATACAAAATGAACAGGGTAAAAGTATTTCCTATATTGGGGATTACAAATTAGTTTTATGGGATTCTGGAAATATCGTATACGCAGAGCAATATAATTCACAAGATAATTTGATTGCGTCCGCTACAGCAAACAGAAGCAACGGAGAAATTATTGCATCAGATGCTTTTGTTAACGATAGATTTAATGTGAATGATATTATTGAGACTATATCAACCGATATTTTGCCGTCAACTTATTCATTTAACAGAATTGGTACATTTCCTGTCTATAATAGAGTAAATTTAGATAGACATAGTATGTATTTATATGAGAATATCGGTTCAGCTGTTCACACAACATATTCTATCAGAACATTTAGTGGAACTGTTGCCGCATTAGCAGTTGGTATTGCCACTGGTATGGCTGTTCCTTCTTCAATAGCAAGTAGAATAGTAGCTGCTATAATTTCTGCTGGGCTTGGTGTTGTTAGCGGTGATATACTTAATATTGGTACAAAAATAACCTTAGCTGCTGACAAATATAACTTAAAATATTATGGAAAAGACAGCAAAACAGGTAAAAAATCTACTACATATAGCAAGACATGTAAGTATATAATTACCGATGAGGAAAGCGACAAAATTAATAAGGTATACTATGAGGGTGGTGGTTATTATGATTCCAATAATAAGAACGCTACATCCTTACTTATGCAATACATTGTCCCAAATTTATATGGTAATGATTATGAATGGGATCAATGGTCATGATAATCTATCTATTGTTTTTAATATGCATGATCGTTTATTATGGAAAAATGATGTATAGAAATTATCAAAAAGAACTTCCTTTAGGATATGGGCAAAAATAAAATCGTGTATTTTATGATCCTGCTATGTATCATAATCGGTCAATACACCATTCCTTCTGCCTGGGGACGACTGAGTGTAATTTTAATATTCGGAGTTGCATTCTTTTTGATCTATGCAATGATTGGTCTCCATAATAGAAAGAATCATTCCGGAGAATTATTTCGCTTATATCAAAAAAGAAGTCACCACAGCAAAGAGGTGTATAATCATAGGCACAGGAGTTGTTGTAGTTGCTTTATTTTTGGTCTGTTTTATAAAAAAAATAAACTAAATCTGCCTTCAGATGACAAGCCTCCTCGCTTCATAAGAGGCATCCATCTGCCCGTGCATCTGCTCCACCAGTGTCCGTGCAATGAAAGCCCAAGACCGGTCGCATTTTTGGCATTTTCCACGGTATAGAAGCGGTCAAAAAGCCTGCCGACTTCCACTTCACTGAGTGCTGCCGCTGTATTGGAAAAGGTGATGATGCCGTCTTCGGAAAGCGTGATGGAAAGATCCCCGTCACTGTATTTTACGGCATTGTTTAACAGGTTGGAAAAGACGCGCGATAAGGCGGACGGATCGAGCGTGCGCAGCACGGTATGGTCGGTTATGGTAATGTCCGGCGTGATCCGGTGTCTTTTGAGCACCGCATACATTGCGGCAATGCTTCCCTCTAAAATGCGCTTTACCGACACTTCCTGCAGGGGCTGTGCCAAAGGCACAGACAGGACAACCGAATACCGGAACAGTTCTTCCGTCAGTTGTGTCATCACCTTTGTGCGTTCCCGGATGATGGCAACATACTGGCGAGAGACAGTAGATAACGGTTCCTTTTCCAAAAGTTCCAGGTTGCCGCAGATGGCAGTCAGCGGTGTGCGCAGATCGTGGAAAATGCTGGTGATGGAAGTCTGTAACTGGGCATTTCCCTGTTTAAAACAATGCATGGCACGGAGCTGTTCCAGGGACTGGTTGAGCGTATCCGCCAGAAAACACAAATCTTTATCCCGGCAGGAAAGTGTAATCGGTGTATTGGTGTCGGTATTTAATTTCTCCGGAAGGGCGGCATGGATTTCCAGTGCCACCTTCTTTGCCAGATGTAATCGCATACATAATAAAAAAGGACAAGAACCGCCAATACCACGATACAACTTTCTAGCCACAATTCCATAAAATTCTCCTATTTTAAATCTTTTTTCCCGAAAATAAGGATGCCGGCCCCGGTGCTCAGAAACAGCAGCAGTCCGTCATATGCAATGAGTATACCATAGTTTTCAATCGGTGTATCGGATACCTGAACAATCTGATAAAACTGGCAGGTTGGGAGAAAATCATACAAAAAAGTATAGATTTTGCGTTTTGTGCCGGTCAGATATTGGTCATTTCGTTCCCGGTCAACCTTAATGAGTTTGCCTGAGGCTTCATCAGTATATGCGAAGGCTTCTGTATATTCGGGCGCGGATAGACGCATGGAGATGGTCAGCGCAGAACCCAGCAGGATTATGGTCAGCAGGAGTCCGGTAACGGCACTGACGGCTTTGTTTGGGATGCACATGGAAAGACATACAAGCACAGCGGAAAAGGCAAGGGTGATACAAACCTCCAAAAGGGTGTGTGTCAGCAAAAATCCGGGATCATAGGAAACCCCATGGATGAATACAAAGCCCAGCAGAAGTGCTGTAATAATAAATTGTTGTAATCCTCCTTTGCGCTTACGACAATTACGGGAATTTTGACAGCGTGCGCGAGCACTTTTTCCCCGCTGAGTCCCGGAAGCATCAAATCCAGCAGGATCAGATCCGGACGGTTGCGGGATAAATCTGGTAAACACCATATACGAGTTTTGGCATTTTGATTCCGTTGTTTAAGGTAACATATTCCATGTTTCGTTCCTCCTTGTTTTTTTTCTTATTTTACGAAGTGTGATATTTTTTGAAATGTAAGATTGCTTTCTGATTATGACTTTACAACAGATTTGTGCAGAAGTACACGATAGATATCGTAAACTGCATTTCAAAAAATGAAACGTAAAAGGAGGAGCGCAATGCTGGATTTATATGAGCTGCGTCAGCTTGTTGCCTTTGCAGAACTTGGAACATTATCGAAAGTGGCAGATCAATTTCATGTATCTACACCATTGAACATGACGGGGCATCCGGACAGGATCAATATAGAGCTTACCGATCCGGAGGCGGATGTGACATTTTATCTTATGAGACAGACGATGGTGCTTTGATGGAAGATTCTTTCAATTGCTGAATCTGTTCCAAAGAAAGTCCCGTAATTTCAGAGATTTCAGCATCTGCATATTTACCGGCGGAAAGCATACGTTTTGCAGACTCTGTCATACCGGCTTCTAAGCCTTCCTGATATTTTTCGTCATAAGCCATTTGTAAGGTCATGTAATCAAGCCTCCATTTCTCATTGCGTTTGGCGGCTTCAACAGCTTCTGAAAGTTCCTGTGTGAACGCATCTTCCGGCTGTTTGCCGTCAATGAAATTGAGCAGTCGTTTTAATTCCGGGCGGACATCATCAAAGATGCCTTTGGTATTCAGAAAAATCTTTTGTGTGGCATCGCCAAGTGATAAAGAAGTACCCTCAACACAGCGATTTTCAAAAGTGTACAGGTGTCTGCCCATATGAAAGGGATCAAAGGTGCAGACAAAAATAATGAAACTTCGTTTTAATTGTGTGTAGTCCATGCCTTTATCCATCTGATCTAAGTCAAGCATACCCTGATAGTAGCGTGTGCGCTTTGGAAGATTCCGGTGTAATCCTTTTTTTGCATTTCGATGTTATAAACGGTGTCGGCATGATCTGCAACATAGATATCCAGACGGATACTTTTGGCATCGAGAGATAAGTTGATGGTTTTTGACCTTCCGGATATTCAATGCGCGAGATACGAACATTCAGTATGGTCTCTAAAAATGGTTTGCAATACTTTGGATTGCGCATGATAATGCCAAATAAAAAATCGTCACTGAACGTAAGGTCTTCAAATTTTTTGCTTAAATACATTCTTCTTCTCCCTTTGTGGGTGGAGAAGATAATATAATATAATATTTTGTGACCTGTAACTACTTTGATTGTAGCATAAAAAAAAACGGTGCTTTTCAATATAAGAATTCTTCTCCGGGTATTTATTTGTTCGTACACATGGGAAAACGGATGATTGATCCGATGAAATGCTGCCGGGATATAACTTTGACCGCAAATTAAAAATGTGTATTACGAATATAGCATGTCAGACCTTGCAATACAATAGGAAAATAGAACTATAAAATAAACTAAATATGTATCCGGATGACAAGACTTCCCGCTTTATAAGCAGCATCCATCTGCCCGTGCATCTGCTCCACCAGTGTCCGTGCAATGAAAGCCCAAGACTGGTCGCATTTTTGGCGTTTCCCTGTTCAAAACAATGCTGCATGGCGCGGAGCTGTTCCAGGGACTGGTTGAGCGTATCCGCCAGAAGACACAAATCTTTATCCGGGCAGGAAAGTGTAATCGGTGTATCGGATACCTGAACAATCTGATAAAACTGGCAGGTTGGGAGAAAATCATACAAAAAAGTATAGATTTTGCATTTTGCGCCGGTCGGCAGCTGTGACATACCGGGTATTGGTGTCTAGTGTTAAATTTTCAAAAATAAGCTGGTGACTTTCGGATACAGAAGAGGTACGCAGATGCATGGCAAAAAGGGAGATGCGTGGATACTTCAGATTTTCTTAAGGATATCTTAGAATTTCATACACAGGACGTTCACAGTTGGCTGATAACCTGTAACAAGCAAAAAAAAGAAAGGAATGAAAGGGAATGAAACTACAAAAGAAAGCAGCCGTACAGCTGCTGCTCCTTGCAGCAGCAATGCTTATGGTTTGTTATGGCGCGATGCGTGGAGAGGCAGCCACGGTACTCTCCAAAGCAATTAAATTATGTCTGGAGTGTGTTGGCATTGGATAAAAAAGCATAAGGTATCACATGTTCTTGCACATGTCCGTGGGTGGATTCAGGCTGTGGCAACGATTCTTACGAATATTCATCTGCCGAATTTTTTTATCGGTTTATCAAATATGGAATTCTTTTGGTTTTCGTTATTCTGCTTCCTATATTGGTGACGAACCAGCTGGGAATGGGGGACCATTTTTTTTTTGCAAATACCTCTGTCCACAGGGAGTATTAGAGGGGGCACTTCCACTTTCGATTGCAAATGCAGGCATCCGTGCGGCATTGGGAAAGCTGTTTACATGGAAGGCCGGAATACTGGTTGCGGTCGTGTTGTTAAGCCTTATGTTTTATCGCCCGTTCTGCAAATGGATCTGTCCTCTTGGCGCAGTCTATGCGCTTTTTAATAAAGTATCTCTTTTACAGATGCATATAGATACCGGTAAATGTGTATCTTGCGGCAAATGTGCCGGTGTCTGTAAAATGGATGTGGATGTGGTCCGGCATCCAAATCATACGGAATGTATACGCTGCGGAGCATGTGTGAAGGAATGTCCGGTAGAGGCAATCAGTTATAAGTATGGATTTGCAGAAAAATCAAAAAAAAGAAGAAGGAGAATAATTAAAATGAAAAAACTTACAGTAATGTTACTGGTTATGACTCTGGTATTTGGACTTGCCGCTTGTGGCAATGCCTCGGAAAAAGGCAGCACTGTGACGGAAACGCAGGCACAGTCTGCGGAAGATACAGGGGCTGGTAATGCAGAACTCAACAAACTGTACGAAAAGGAAAAATGCCATTATTGCGAAACATCAGGAATTGTGGAATACGGTTTTTTAATAACATTGACAAAAAACAAAGCTGCAGACGCAGGAGAACAAAATTATGGAACGTTTCTGGAGACACAGCTGGATCATGTGAAGGACAATCAGTTTTCGGAGGCAGACCTGAAAAAGCTGGATAAGGATATCGAAGAGATTAAGAAAATCGAGGATCAGGTAACGGAACTTACCGCGCAGATGGGAACAGAAAATTCCGGCGCCCAAAGCGCGAATGCAGAAACATCCGTCTTTCCGTCTTTTTCAGGCGAAGGATCTGGATGGAAATAAGGTGGACAGCAGCATTTTTTTCACAGAATGCGGTAACGGTTGTTAATTTCTGGTTTAATGGATGCACGCCATGTGTGGAGGAACTTCCGGCACTCAACAAATTAAATGAAGAACTGAAGGCAAAGGGCGGTCAGGTCATTGGCGTAAACACGGATTCACTCGATGGTAACAAAGAGGGAATTGCGGAAGCAAAAAGCATCCTGAAAAAACAGGGGGCAGACTATACCAACCTTTCCCTTGATTCGGACAGTGAGGCCGGTAAATACGCAACAAATATTATGGCATTTCCAACGACAGTTCTCGTTGACCGTAATGGCAACATTGTCGGAGATCCGATCATGGGCGGAATCACGAGTGATGAAGTTTACAAAAAGGTGACAGCTGCGATTGACCAGATCTTAGAGAAGGATAAGCAGTAAGATGGATACGGATAGGGTGGTAACTTTAAAAAGGAGAATTCCATGGAATATGAACACATTGTCCACTCGTTTGAACCGGTATACGACAAAGATTCCGAAATCCTCATATTAGGAACTCTGCCGTCCGTCAAATCAAGGGAAAACAATTTTTATTACGGGCACAAACAGAACCGTTTCTGGAAAGTGCTTGCAACACTTTTTAAAGGAGCCGGTTCCGGATACAATTGAGGAGAAAAAAGCCATGCTGCTTGCCCACCGGATTGCCCTGTGGGATGTGATCCAAAGCTGTGACATCAAAGGCTCAAGTGACAGCAGTATTAAAAATGTACAGCCAACGGATATTGGCATGATTCTGGAAAAAACGAACGTAACACAGATTTATGCAAACGGAAACAAGGCAGGACAGCTTTATAAAAAGATACCAGTTTTCGGTCACGGGGATCGAAGCGATGGTGCTTCCATCCACAAGTCCGGCAAATGCCGCGTGGTCGCTGGAACGGCTGTGTGAGGCGTGGCATGTGATTCTGGAACAATGATAACAGAGCCTTTTATAAAAGATTTAAAAAGCCATCTTTGTAAAGAAAGATGGCTTTTTTTAGTATAAATCAACGGCAAAGTGACGAAATGACAAAGAAAAAATATGAAAAAATTGAACAAATAACGGAAAAAATATGAAAATTTTTAATGTGAACCAAAAATATTCTATAGTTTATGAGATAAAAATCCCGTATACTAGCATTACAAACAAAACAAGAAGGGGGAAATTCTTATGAAAAAGAAAATTGTTGCAATTATGATGATGGCGGTACTTGCACTTTCAACCGCAGCATGCGGAGCCGATGGGGGAAACAACGGCGGTGGCACACAGGCAGGCAATACAGGGGAGGCACTTCTACCTCAACTGTCGCAAACAAGGATAAACCTTTGGTATGGTTTAACCGTCAGCCGTCAAACAGTTCTACAGGAGAGCTTGACATGACAGCACTCAATTTTAACAAAGATACTTATTATGTAGGGTTTGATGCAAATCAGGGTGCAGAACTTCAGGGTACCATGGTAAAAGATTACATCGAGAAAAAATATTGACAAGATTGACCGTAACGGAGATGGCGTGATCGGCTATGTTTTAGCAATCGGTGATATCGGTCACAATGATTCCATTGCCCGTACAAGAGGTGTCAGAAAAGCACTTGGAACAGCAGTGGATAAAAACGGCGAGGCAGACAGTGCACAGGCAGGAACCAATACCGATGGAAAAGCATCACAGGTTCAGGACGGAAGCATTGAAGTAGGTGGAAAAACCTATGTGATCCGTGAACTTGCCTCCCAGGAAATGAAAAACTCAGCAGGTGCTACATGGGATGCAGCAACAGCCGGCAATGCGATTGGTACATGGTCATCTTCTTTCGGGGATTCCATTGATGTCGTTGTATCCAACAATGATGGAATGGGAATGTCAATGTTTAATGCATGGTCAAAGGATAATGGTGTACCGACATTCGGATATGATGCAAACAGCGATGCAGTTGCAGCAATTGCAGAAGGCTACGGTGGAACGATCAGCCAGCATGCAGACGTACAGGCATACCTGACACTGCGTGTTCTTAGAAATGCACTGGATGGTGTAGATGTTGACACGGGTATCGGAACTGCAGACGATGCAGGAAATGTATTAAGCAGTGACGTTTATGTATACAAAGAAGACGAGAGATCTTACTATTCCCTGAACGTGGCAGTAACCGCTGATAACTACAAAGATTTTACAGATTCTACCGTTGTATGGGAACCGGTATCCAAACAGTTAGATGCATCTGCCCATCCGACAAAGAAGGTATGGCTGAACATTTACAATGCTTCTGATAACTTCTTAAGTTCTACCTATCAGCCGCTGTTACAGAAGTATGATGACCTTTTAAATCTGGATGTTGAGTACATTGGTGGTGACGGACAGACAGAGTCTAATATCACAAACCGTCTGGGCAATCCGGGACAGTACGATGCTTTTGCCATCAACATGGTGAAAACAGATAATGCAGCTTCTTACACAGCTCTTTTAAATCAGTAAAACAACTTAACTTCGGGGGGAGAAATACGGTTCTCTCCCCGAAAACAAAAGGATAGGAGCGGATAGTATGGGGGATCAGAGCAAAGATATTATCTTATCGATACGTGGTATGAGTAAATCATTTGGCCGCAACAGAGTACTTGATCACATCAATCTGGATGTGAAGAGAGGAACCGTTATGGGTCTGATGGGAGAAAATGGTGCCGGTAAGTCAACAATGATGAAGTGTCTTTTTGGTACATACCAGAAAGATGAAGGAAATATATACCTTGATGGAAAAGAAGTGAATTTTTCCGGTCCGAAGGATGCACTTGAAAATGGGATTGCAATGGTGCATCAGGAGTTAAACCAGTGTCTGGAGAGAAATGTTGTGGATAATCTCTTTCTTGGCAGATACCCGGTAAATTCCCTTGGGATGATCGATGAGGGAAGAATGAAAAATGAAGCCTCCGGAATTATTCCGGAAACTGGGAATGACGGTGAATCTGGATCAGCCGATGAGAAATATGTCCGTTTCCCAGCGGCAGATGTGTGAAATTGCAAAGGCAATCTCATATAATTCGAAAGTAATCGTATTGGATGAGCCAACATCATCACTTACCGTACAGGAAGTGGATAAACTTTTTGATATGATGCGGATGCTTCGTGACCAGGGCATCTCCCTTATTTATATTTCCCATAAAATGGATGAAATATTTGAGATCTGTGATGAAATCTCAGTACTTCGAGATGGAAATCTGGTCATGACAAAAAGTGCAAAAGAAACAAAATATGAATGAACTGATTACTGCAATGGTAGGCCGTGTGCTGGAAAACCGTTTTCCACCGGTGGATAATCAGCCGAAAGATGTTATTTTATCAATCCAGCATTTGTCCACAAAATATGAGCCGTATTTACAGGATGTTACATTTGATGTCCGTGAAGGGGAGATTTTTGGCTTATATGGCCTTGTGGGAGCCGGACGGACAGAATTGCTGGAAACCATATTCGGTATCCGCACAAGAGCCGCAGGCCGTGTTTATCTGAACCATAAGCTTATGAATTTCAGCTGTGCAAAAGAGGCAATGGATTATGGATTCGCGCTTATTACGGAAGAACGGAAGGCAAATGGATTATTCCTGAAAGGGAATCTTACATTTAATACAACCATTGCAAATCTTAATGCATATAAAAAAGGCGCGGCACTTTCAGAACCGAAAATGACAAAGGCTACCGCAAATGAAATTAAAGTCATGCATACCAAATGTCTGGGGACCAAACGATATGATTTCAAGTCTTTCCGGAGGAAACCAGCAGAAGGTTATTTTTGTTGAAAGTGGCTCGAGCGTGAACCGAAGGTGTTTATGATGGATGAACCGACAAGAGGAATTGATGTCGGCGCAAAATATGAAATTTATGACCTGATCATACAGATGGCAAAACAGGGAAAGACCATTATCGTGGTTTCTTCTGAGATGCCGGAAATCCTTGGTATTACAAACCGGATCGGTGTCATGTCGAACGGACGGCTTGCGGGCATTGTCAATACAAAGGAAACGAATCAGGAAGAATTACTTCGCCTCAGCGCGAAATATTTATAGGCAGGGGGGACAGATATGGCAAATAGCAAGATTCTTACAGCGGAGCAGGAAAAAACACTGCGTCAGCCGATTGAGGAATATGTCGGAAAAATACAAAAAGAGATTGATGAACTCAGAAAAGATGGTACGGCAAAAGTCATTATGTACCAGAGCAGGATCGAAAACGTAAAAAGAGATAAAACACTTTCCAAAGGGGAAAAAGATTCTGAGATTGCATCCTGCCAGAAGGAGCTTGAACAGGCAAAAGCGGTAGAGGCACAGAACAAAGACCAGATCGCAAAACTGATCGGGAAAGCAGAAAATTATCTCAAAAATAATTTTGACAAGTATTATAATGCAGTTAAGGCAAGTTGTATAGCGGAAAAGGAACAGGCACTGCAGGAGCATCAGCAGAAACTTGCAAAGATTGAAAAGGAACACAAAGAAACTCTGGCAAAGACTTCCGCCCAGGCCGAGGTCAAAGAAGAAAATTATGTATATAAGAACCGTGTTTCCAATGAAAAGATTGAACTGGAAAAAAGAGTATCAGAGGATCAAAGACCGGAAGCATGATGCGTACAGTTACAAGTATCATCTGATTGATCTGCTCCGGTTGTCCAAATTCACATTTGCAGAAAATCAGGCACAGAAATGGGAAAATTATAAGTATACATTTAACCGGAGAACATTCCTTTTACAGAATGGACTCTACATCGCGATCATTCTTATTTTTGTTGCGTTATGTATCATAACTCCAATCAAAAAAAAAGGAACGCCGCTTCTTACGTATAATAATATTTTAAATATTCTCCAGCAGGCATCGCCTAGAATGTTTTTAGCACTTGGAGTTGCAGGTCTGATCCTTCTTACAGGAACGGATCTTTCCGTTGGACGAATGGTTGGTATGGGAATGACAACCGCAACCATTATCATGCATCAGGGTGTAAATACAGGTGGTGTGTTCGGACACATCTTTGATTTTACGAAAGTACCGACACCGGCAAGAGTCGTTCTTGCACTGGTAGCATGTATTGTATTATGTACGTTCTTTACAAGTATAGCCGGATTTTTTTACAGCGAAATTCAAGATGCATCCGTTTATATCGACCATGGCAAACATGCTTGTCATTTTTGGACTGGTAACCTATGCGACAAAAAGGTGTTTCCTTCGGAGCGATCGAGCCGACCATTCCAAATATGGTAATTCCAAAAGTCAATGGATTCCCGACCATCATTCTCTGGGCAGTTGCAGCAATTGTCATTGTATGGTTTATCTGGAACAAAACAACCTTTGGTAAAAATCTTTATACTGTCGGAGGAAATCCGGAGGCAGCAGCTGTTTCAGGAATTTCTGTCTTTGCAGTAACACTTGGTGCATTTATTATGGCAGGTATCCTTTACGGATTTGGTTCCTGGCTTGAATGTACCAGAATGGTAGGTTCCGGTTCTGCAGCTTATGGACAGGGCTGGGATATGGATGCCATTGCAGCCTGCGTAGTTGGTGGTGTATCATTTACCGGTGGTATTGGTAAGATTTCCGGTGTTGTTACCGGTGTATGTATCTTTACAGCATTAACATACTCCCTCACAATACTGGGTATTGATACCAACCTCCAGTTCGTATTCTCGGGTATTATCATCCTTGTTGCAGTAACACTGGATTGTCTGAAATACGTTCAGAAAAAATAAAACATATACTCTCCTCTATAATGAAAAAGCAGGGATGCCGGTGATGCATGAAACATGCAGGGCATCTCTGTTTTATGTTGGAAAGGTTTTTTTACTTTATCTGGACAAATTGCTATAATAAATAAAATAACATGGGGGAAGAGATATGTATACATTATTGCTGGTGGATGATGAAGAAGAAGTCATTGAAGCCATCGTTAAAAAGTCAAATGGGAGGAACTCGGCTTTCAGGTTGCCGGGCATGCAAACAACGGATTTAAAGCAATGGACATGCTTGAAGAAATGCAGCCGGATGTTGTTATGACGGACATCCGGATGCCGTATATGGACGGACTGGAATTGTGTGCGCATATAAAAGCAAAGTATCCGGCAACAAAAATTCTGCTTTTTACCGGGTTTGATGATTTTGAATATGCAAAAGAAGCCGTGCATCTTGAAATCGAGGAATATATTTTAACGCCGCTCAATGCTGTTGAAATAACAGAAGTGTTTAAGCGTCTGAAAGAGAAACTGGACTATGAGATCAGTGAAAAAAAGAAATACGGATCTTTTGAAAAATATTATGCGGATTCCTTCCGATGCTGCAGGCGAATTTGTATACAACGCTTATTGAAGGACGTATTCCGGAAGAGGAGATGCCGCATTATTTTAAGGATTACCAGATTGCTTTTACAGGCCCGTGGTATTGCTGCCTGATCATACACACATCGGCAAGTCAGGTTCCGGAGGGCATGGATATACGGCTGCTTTCGGTATCGGTAGACCGGCAGGCAGGGGAGAACCTCGGGGAAAAATGGAACGCGAAGCGTTTTCGCTATCTTGGGGATACCATTATGATTATGCAGTTAAAAAGTGAGGAAGAAATTTCAGAACTGACGGATGCCTGTGACCGTTTCTGTAAATATATCCATCATATTATGGGGGCAAAAAGTAACCATAGGGATCGGTCAGGTATGTGTGCACATTGCAAAGATTGCAGCATCGTATCAAAGCGCCAGGGAAGCGGTTTCCTATCGTGTTTTATATGGAAGCAACCGGGCGATAAATTTAAAAGAGATTGTTCCACAGAGAAAAATCCAAAGGGATGCCGGAGAGAAAACAGAACTGTCCAATGTGTTTAAAAAGATCTGCCTTGGAGAAAATGAAGATATTGCAAATGCCATAGAAGTTTACATGCAGCATAAATTCCTTGACCTGAAATCATTGGAAAAATATCATGTGGCAGTTATGGAACTCATTGGCGAACTGTATCATTTTATGGTCAACAATGAAATGGATACCACAAAAATACCGGGAGGTATCGGTTCTTTGTATAATGAACTGTGTAATTTAGAACCGCAGGTTTTGCAGAAATGGCTTTTAAAATTCTGCTGTATGCTGCATGATGACATGGCAGATGCCAGGTATCATTCCAAGAAATCCCTGATCGGGAGGGCAAAAAGAATATGTGCACGACAATTATCAGCAGGAAGATTTAGGGCTTGACGATATCTGTAAAGAATTGGGCGTGTCAAATTCTTATTTTTCAAGCATGTTCAAAAAAAAAGAAACAGGGAATTCTTTTGTCGGATACCTGACGGAATACCGTATGGATAAGGCGGCACGCATGCTTGTGGAAACCGCGGAAAAAAAGTTATATGATTGCAAAGAGTGTGGGATATTCCGATCCAAATTACTTCAGTTATGTGTTTAAAAGACAGTTTGGGGTATCCCCTTCAAAATACAGGACAGCATATGAAAAAAATGAAAAAAATAAACCGGGAGATATCCAGTCAACCATCATGGTTGCATTTTCTGTAATATCAACCTTAATTATGATTTGTATGGGCATGATGGTATATTGGAGATTTTCGGGGATCACACAGCAGAATATTGTGGATAATAACCGAAAGATGATGGATCAGACGGTGGATTCCATAGAAAATTATCTTGTGAATATGAGGCAGATATCGGATGCCGCATATTATGATGTTATAAAGGAAAACGATATCCGGGAACAGAACGAATCCATCCACAAAGGGTTAAATCTTTTATATGAGGCAAATAAAGAGAGAAACTTAAGGAGCATTGCTATATATAATGGATACGGAAGCCTTATGGCAGCAGAGCCGGTTGTTGCCCAGAAAGAAGAACCGGATGTGACCAGACAGGGATGGTTTATGCAGGCAAAAACACGTATGGAAAATATCCATTTTTCCACACCTCATGTACAGAATTTATTTGATGACGGTACCTGTCGGTATTACTGGGTGATTTCTTCCAGCCGTGTCGTGGAACTTACGAATGGGACAGATACACAGTTGGGAGTGCTGCTTGTGGATATGGACTATTCCGGGATTTCACGTATGATGGAACGGATCAATACGTCAGGAAAAGGACAGTATTTTTATCTGTGTGATGGTGAGGGAAATATTATTTATCATCCGCATCAGGCAAGAATTGACAATGGCATGAATACAGAAAGCAGCGTAAAGGCAGCTTCGTCCAAAGAAAAAATTTACGATGAATATTTGGGAAAAAACCACAGAAAAGTTATGGTGGGTGCAATCAGTTATACAGGATGGCGCCTGGTCTGTGTTATGCCGTATGAAATATTCACAAATAAGATGGCCGATGTAAAGCAGTTTGTCCTGCTTATTTTACTGCTTATGGCAATGATGCTTGTATTTGTAAACCGCATCATTTCCGTGCGGATATCGCGGCCGATTATGAAACTGGATCACTCGGTGCGTGAATATCAGGAAGGAAAAGAAGAAAAGATTGCAATCGGAGGCTCAACAGAGATCCGGCATCTGGGACAATCCATTCAGGAATCCTACCGGCAGAATTCCGAACTGATGAAAAAAGTCATATGGGAACAGAATGAAAGAAGAAAAAGCGAATTTGATGTGCTGCAAAGCCAGATCAACCCGCATTTTTTATACAATACATTAGACTCCATCACCTGGATGATAGAGAGCGGTAAAAATGAGGAAGCTGCCTTTATGATCACGCAGCTGGCAAAGCTTTTCCGGATCAGCCTTTCAAAAGGACATACGGTTATCCGCATAAGGGATGAACTGCAGCACGCGCAAAGTTATGTTAATATACAAAAAGTGCGGTATAAAAATAAGTTTGAAGTTGTATTTGATATCCGTCCGGATATTCTGGATGATTGTATCGTGAAACTTGTGCTGCAGCCGATCCTTGAAAATGCGATCAATTACGGCGTAAGGGAGATGGATGACTGCGGAAAAATCCTCATTCGCGGATGGAAAGAACAAGAAAATATCTTTATGCAGGGTATCGGATAACGGAATGGGGATTCCGGAAGAGGAGATTGACCTGTTATTAAAGGATACAAACCGTGTACATAAAAAAGGCTCCGGAGTCGGGCTTGTAAATGTAAATAACCGGCTCCGGTTATTGTTTGGAGAACCATACGGACTTCAGATAGAAAGTGAACTGGATGAGGGAACGACAGTGACAGTTATCATCCCAGAGATTGTTTACAGTGAGGAAAACTGCAGGAAATTTGAGGAACACCATATGCCGGAGGATTCTTAAAATGAAACATGGGAAAAAAACATTTGTGATAATAGAGGCAGTTCTGGGAATTCTCGTGATTCTGGTTCTCGGCTTTATCATCTATAAGCAAAACGGCCATGAACCGGAAAAAATTGCGGTGATCATACCGGATGTGGATGAGAGCGAGTGGTCAGCGTTTAAATACGGACTGAAAATGGCAGCACGGGAATATGATACAGATGTTGTGATCATCAGTAAGGACAATATGGAAACTGCTAATGATGAGATTGAGATTATGAATCAGGAAATTATAAAAGGAGCAGATGCGGTGATCGTAAAACCGATTGCAAACCAGAATGGGACGCAAAAGCTAAAACAGCTGGAAAAAGTGTTCCCGTAATGGCCGTGGGAGATACATTTCCCGAAGAACCGTCCGGATTACATACAATAGAACCGGATCATTACCATATGGGTGCGGATCTTGCCCAAAAAGCTTCTGGAAAATTACCGTGGAAATCTGATCGGGAAGAAGATTGGGATCTATTCGCAGTATGCCACTTCAGAAGCAGTGATAAAAAGAAAGAAGGGGATTTGTGATACATTAAAGGGGAGTGGCGCAGAAATTTTATGGTCTGTATCAAAAGAAAATGAGTCGAAAGAGAAAATCAATTTACAGACGCAAAGAAGGGTGGATATCGTGATGGCTTTGGATAATGCAAGCTTTGTGGAAGCCGGGGAGGCGGCAAAGGATAATGACCTGTATGGGGCGGTACTCTATGGAATTGGAAATTCAACGGAGGCAGTTTATTATCTGGATGCAGGATGGGCACAATGTCTGGTTGCTCGGATGAGTTTGACGCAGGCTATGAAAGTGTTGCAGAACTTATTAAAAAACGACGTAATTTTTTCTATAAAATGAAAGACCGGCAGATTACATATACCGTTCTCACACGGGAGAATCTTTTTTCGGAGGAGAACCGGAATCTGCTGTTTACAATCAGCCGGTAAAATCAGAGGTTATCATGGATAAAAGAAAAATAAAAAACGCTATGGCATTAATTGGTCTGATGGGAATTCTTTTGTATGGTGCATGTGGAAGCGAAAAAAAGGAAATACCGAAACAGATTTATATTGGTGTCGCATGTTATGACCAGAGAGATACCTTTCTGGGGAACTTCTGGAAAATTTTAAAAGGGAATGCAGGACACTGGAAAAAAGGGGATATGATATCAGTCTGACTATTATGGATGCTGCAAATTCGCAAAGAACGCAGGACGATCAGGTGCAGGAAATGATCGGCAATGGCTGTGATATTCTGTGCGTCAATCTGGCAGATCGGACGGATCCGTCGCAGATCATTACAGCCGCGCAGGAACACGATATTCCCATTATATTTTTTAACAGGGAACCTGTGGAAGAAGACCTGATGCAGTGGGATCAGTTATATTATGTCGGAGCAGAAGCAAAAAACAATCCGGACAGATGCAGGGACAGCTTGCAGCAGCTTATATCAAAGAACGTCCGGATGTGGACCGCAATCATGATGGGAAAATCCAGTATGTGATACTTGAGGGGGAAATGGGGCATCAGGATGCCATTATTAGAACGGAAAGCGTTGCGGAGAGCCTGAAAGAACAGGGGATTGCACTGGAAAAACTGA
>VOFF01000727.1_pt1 | contig 74000 bp, 65 predicted proteins | sample 5384061 | NCBI WGS metagenome assembly VOFF01 (sample SAMN12384725, study PRJNA508395) | human gut metagenome | isolation source: healthy gut E | host: Homo sapiens | reverse complement strand
ATACTTTCAAGAAGTTGTAACGGTCAACCGATATATCTTGAAACTCATCCACTATGATATAATCATATTCAACAGGGTGTGAAGTACGACATATCTCTGTGGCTTGAAGAATCGCATCGGTAAAATCAATTTGGTTACTATCGCTTAATGCACTTTTATAACGTTCATATACAGGTTGAAATATATTCTTGATGATAAACACACTTCGTTCATCATCTGCATTTTTGGCTTGTTTCAAAACCTCTTTAACTGATTTACAACTTGATTTTACCAATGTAACGAAAGTAACAACAAGTCGTATAAACGCCTTTTCCTGCTTGCTGCCTTTGGGTAGTACTAAATCGTATAACTCCTCATCGGTCTTTTCTTGAATTGGTACACCTGCTTCAGCTAATAGTTTACGGAGTTTATCCCTAATATCAGAATAATGGAAATCTGCATTTGATGTCACTAAAAGTTGTGTACCAAATTTCTCGTGAGCCGCTTTTTTCCAAGTTATACCATCATTGTATTTCTGATTGGCTTCTTCGTAGGTTATACCCTTGTCTTTTGCGAACCAAGCAGGAACAAGCCCGTGTTCATCAACTCCGAAATGTTCAAGATAGATGCGTTTGGTTACTCCTCCTTGCTTAAAATATATTGAGAAGTCGGGACGATATTGTGAGTGCATCTCATCTGCTAATTGATGTTCGTATGGTTCTTCATATCTGAATTTCACTCCCAGCGAGGACAAAGCAAAACATATTTTTTTGTTCTTGTTCACTTCTCACATATATGGCTCTACCATCCATATCGGGAAACATCGCTTTTAGCTGTACATTTTTTTGTTCTGATAATTGCTCTTGTCTTTCGTTCTTGCGCTTTTCCCAATCGGCTTCATTCGTTTGGTAATCAATAAAGTATTCCACTATATTTTTCTTGAAAGACGATTTATCTAATAATTTGTGATATATATCAACAAACAATGAATCTGTATTGTCGCAAATCGATGGTTTTGTGCCTGTTGTTTTGCTATAATATCAATGGCTAACTTATGGAATGTGTAACCTTTCAATCCATTGGTCGCCATTCTTTCGGTTAGTTCGGCTGCTGCTTTGTTGGTATAACTGATAAGTAAAATTCTTTCAGGTGCTATACCCTTGATTTCGGTGAGATATTTAACCTTACCGACAATTGAAGAGGTTTTACCACTACCTGCACTGCTGACTACTAAACAATTATCCTCTTCTGAAACAATTGAGCGTCTTTGTTGCTTGTCTAATGGGTATTTTAGGCAATGGTCGAAAAAGTCCCTGTGCGTGTCAAGTAGAAAGGTTATAACACCATCATTATGTTGTTTTACAAGTTTGTTGATTCTTCCAAAGTCGTTAATGAATTTGGATATGGTTTCTGATGGAGTGATGTTAAAGGCTTCAAGTTTCTTCAGAAGTGAATATGCCTCTTGGAAATGTACCTTATAATGATTAATGAAATCTTTTTCTTGCGTTGCGGAGATTACCCTGCCATAAAAGCCATTATTCAAGTCTGAGGGAATATCTATAAACGCCCCCTCATTAAGAGCCGATAATCTCTCTCTTGCTTGCTCATAATTTGATTTCTCGCTATATGCAGATATATGGTTTAGCTTTTCTGCAAGCTCTTTCGATTTGTTTTTTAGGCGTGTTCGTACCATCGCTATTACAATAACCGAAATAGCAATTATACAAATAACCAAAATAAACGCCCATTGCATATTAAAAAATAGCAGTTGATAATATTTGCTTTGCATAAAAATTAGCGTACTACGGAAATACGGAATTTATAGCAAAAAAAATTATTTTCTTTAAAATAATCTATTACATCTTCATCCGAAGTTGCTTCATCTACTGCGTTTAAAATTTTTACGAAGTCCTCAAACTTATCTGTTTCATAACCCCCCCACAAGTTGTAAATTCTTCATCGCAAAAGAAAATCATTTCTCCCGGAATGGTCATTGAGCCTGCTCCATTAAGACTCCTAAATCTATGGCTTACTGCCCAACCTGTAAATTCTCCTTTGTGATATTTAGCGACATTTTCTTTTAGAAAAGCAAGTTGTTCTGAAAGTTTCTTGGTGTATTTGTTCAAATCAGATTTGGCTTCTTCCTTTTCTTTTTTTTGCTCGTGAATACTCTCCACGAGAGTATGAGAAGAATAACCATTGGGGGCAAAAATATCCATAGAAGATTCTGCTGATTCAATTTTTTCTCTCACAGCGATTTATTTTTTTAGATATCAAATTCTTGATTTCATCGCTAATTTTCATAATAGGCTCGATAGTAGTTACATCAATAAACATACTATCAACTCTTGTTGATATTGGCTCATAAGAATCAGGGTGATAGAGATAGTCTTTAAGCGTCTCTTTAACCAATTTCTCAGCTTTTTCCTCGTTAGAGAGTGTACAAGAAGTTATAACTAAAGCGGATAATACTAAAAACTTTTTCATAATCTGTCGTATTATTGGGTTATTTCTCAGGGAATAAACTTGTTAAGGCTCTTCTAATGGCTTGACGGATATCATCAGCTTCTGTTTCGCCTTGTCCTTCTGCTGTACAAGAACATATCATTTCATTGGTTTTTGCAGAGCTAAACTGTATAGTTACTTCTATTGTGTAACCTAAACCTCTATTACGCCTGCCACTCAAAATCTTCTCTAAACTCATTCATCTTCTTTCTGAACCAGTTCACGTGAGAAACCCCGTCTATCTTGAAATCGAATTTACCGTTTTCATCCTGTTTGATGGAGCAGACGGAATGTCGGGTATCAAAACTTCGGTTAAACTCGGAAGAATAGAGTTCACCTTTTATCCCGACTTCCTTGAACTCGCACAGTCTTCTGATTATTCCGTCATTGAATCCCAATCGGTCACGCAGGAAGTTATTATAGGCATCAGCTTCTCCACATACGGGAAATAGCGTCTGACAAAATCCGTAAACTCCGACAGCTTGCGGTGCTGTTGCTCGTAAGCGTTTCTTATCTCCTGTATCTGCTCGGCTTGTTGCCGTTCCCGTTGTCGGGCTTCGTCTTCAAGTTCAAGGATGCGGTCTTGCAAGTCCTCGTTCCTGCGTTCCAACGATTTCATCTTTCCACTTCCGAAAAGAGAACCCACACTGCTTGCAAGGGCGGTTGCCGTATCGGCGGCTACGCTTTTGAGCTTGTCGGTACGGATTTCCGCTTTCACCTGCTTTAGTTCCTCCTGCGCTTCGGCTTTCTTCTCTTGTAACAGTCTGGTTTCAGTTTCGAGGACTTCATTTTTCTTTTTCAAGTTCCTATAATACTGCATGGTGGTAGTGTGCCGTGCTTCCGAGCCCCGTACCCCACGCTGCAATCCGTATTTCGCCATCACCCTTGCGTAATTGTCGTGGTAGGCGACCAAGGTCTGGCGGTTGAACAGGTCATCGGCACACAAACGGACGGAATTTGTTTTCTTGCGGTACTTGCGCTTGCCGTCAGCCTGTTCTTTCTTGGCTTTGCGCCTTTCACCCGTCACGATGGGAACAACGGCTGCGTGGATGTGCGGAGTCTTCTCGTCCATGTGCAGATGGGCGGCAACCACATTGTCTTTGCCGAATGTGGCTTGTAGCCATTGGATGCTGTCGCTGCACCATTCGTCGAGCTTTCCTTTTTCCTGTATGTACATCATGTCCTCGTGCGTACCCGACAAGACTACCCGGACAACACGGACTTGGTCGTGCGTGATTTTCCGTTTGATGCCTGCCGTGTTCAGCCTGTGGGCAATCGCTTCATCCCTGCCGTGAACGCCATCGGGTATTCGACAAGCACCCTGTTCAGATGTGTCCTTGTCGGGTCTGCGTTTTTAGGTATTATCTTTCTCTCTATATGGTCGGACTGCGTGGTGTCCGATGTACCCTTTGCTTTCTTTATGTCCAATGAAAAATATCCCATATTATTCCTGTTTTGCGGTTATCATTATGTTTCTTCTCTCTGCCTGTGGCATCGGCTCACAGGGTTTATTATGCAAATGAACCATTACTGCACTCGGCATAATCCAAACGAGTTTGGCTTCTGCTCTCGTTTGCACAGGGTTTCCAAAGGGATTTCCCTTTGGCTCGATAGGGTGTTTTTAGCGTTACGGAGTAATGCGTGAAGAAAACGCCCTATTGAGCTATGGTATTTCTGTCTAAATACCTTTCGGAAAGCGGACGTGCATATTACAGTTGAAATTCCCCTTTCTTTTTCGGTGGCTGCATTATCCGCCTTGCGGATTGGACTTGCTTCTTCTCCTTTATCGGCTCTGCCGATTGGGACAAGGGCTTACCGCACAGGTAGTCGTTCAAGTCCTTATAATCACGATAGTACATTGACTTGTCAAGCAGCCGTTCCCCGAACTTCTCTTTCAGCTTCTTGCAGGTGTTCCGTCCTGCCGTGTCGTTGTCAAGGAAACAGCCGATTTGGGTGTAGGTCTCCAATATGCTTTCCGCTTTCGCAAGATTGGAAACGGAGTTCAGTATGACATAGTCCTGTGTGTCCAATCGCGGGTGTTGCGGATTGTTTTCTACTCGGATGGTAAGGAATGAGAGGTAATCCATGAACCCCTCGAACAGGTAACACATACATCGTTGTCCGCCCTGCTGTCGGATATGGGTGATGTCTTTCGGGGCGACACATCCCTTGAAGTATCTGTTGCGCACTTCATATCCCCCTGCCATGTTCGGAAAGCCGATGGCAAAATAGGGTTTGTCGGCATTCATAAACCGAAGCTCCCTGCATTCCCTTTTGGCAAGTCCGATGTTTATTCCCCTTTCTTGCAGATAGGCGATGAGTGCGGAAGAAGACAACTCGCCAACCCTTAATCCCTGATAAGGCTGATTGTCGGAATGCTGTCTGCCACAAGAGAACGATGCAGGGCGGATGTATGCTGTCCGCTCCTCTATGCGTTTCAGCAGATAGGCTACATCTTCCGAACGGTAGAGTTCCGCTGCCAATGCAATAATATTACCGCCTTTGCCGATGCCGAAGTCGTACCATTTTTCAAGCTCGGTGTTTACCTTGAACGATGCGTCCGTTTCTTCCCGTAGCGGTGATTTATACCACAGGTTCTTGCCTTGTTGTTTTACAGGCGTATAGCCCAGACTTTGCAGATAGTCTGCCAGTTTGATTTGCTTTACATCTTGGATTGTCATATTGCATACGGTTTTGAAGTTGATGAAAATTTGTTGATTTGATGAGCTGTTGATGTAATATGTTTATATACAGCCTTATAACCTCTCAACATCTTCTCAACAAACCGCTCGCCAAAAGAGAAATCCACAAACGGGTGTCGGTGGTCTCTCAACTTCTCTTTTGGCTTGTTGAGATTTTGTTGAGAATGTATATCGTTTATTGTCAGTGTATTTATACCCATATTCAACAATTCAACAGAAAAATGATAGTATTACAGGGATTCAAGTTGCTCCCTTGTGACGGTGTAGAAGCGTCCCACCCTCTTTATCGGCTCATAGTGACAACTTCTGTTGTAATTGCCCTGATAGGTGGTGTAGGTAAGCCCGTTTGGTGCAGGTGTCAGTTTCCAGCACTCCTGCACCACCTTACGCACTTGGTGCTTTTCCGCCTTTACCTGCGAGTGCATCAGCAGTACGACAAGGTCGTTAAGGCAGAATGAAACGCTATCCACATCCATTGCAACCATAATGTCAAGCAGCAGTTCCGACATCTCTATCTCCAGCCGATTGCGGTTGCTGCGGATAATCTTCTGCAAGGCTTCTGTATGCAGCAATGTGGGGTTGAACCACATCCGGCTTTCCTTATCGGTGGACAGTTGTCTGTGTTGCAGGAAATGGAGAAAGGCGGGTATCTCCGCTTTCAGTTTTGCAGGAAGTCGGTATCATCGGACTGCAAGCGGTCTATCTTGCGCACCCAATAGCGTGTTTCCCCTGCGTCTATGATTACGGGTAGATGCTCGTTGTTGGAACACAGCACGAATTTGGCGAAGAACGCAATCTCGTCACGGTCTTTGCCTTTGGCTTCCACCTTATAGGAAAGTGTGGTGCTGAGGTTCTTCAACCGCTCGCTGTCCTCCCTGCGGTTGAGCAGCACCTCATCCACCACGATGAGCAGTTTGCCAGCCCAGTCGGAATTGAACTGGCTCCGGAAATCCTCGTTGGTGTTGAAAGTCACATTGTTCTGAAAAAGGGCTTTCAGAAAGTTCAGGAAGGTGCTTTTGCCCGTGTTGCGTTCTTCCGACACCAACAGCAGGATAGGCAACTTCTGAATCGGTTGCAGGTAGAGCAGTTGCAGATAGTCCATCCCCAACTCGTACTGTTCCCCGAAGATGTGCCGTACCAAAGATTGGATATGCGATAAATCGCCCTCCTGCGGTCGGTGGTCTATCGGTTCGTAAAGGTTAAGGAACTTGCCGACCACGGAACGGTAGCCGATGTGTTCGGGTACGGTGCAGAAGCCGTCATACTTGGGAACGCTGCCGATGTAATCCTTGCCGTAATCCTGTCGCAGGGTCTCGTTGTTCCATGCGATGCGTTTCTTCACATACCCTCCGTTCAGTCTCGGTTGCTCCACAATCTTGTAGAGCGTTGTCCCGACACGGATAAATTCTTCCTTTGCCATGCCGCCATCCGATGGCGGTCTGTGGCTGTCCTGTTGTTCGATAGCTGACATAATCAAATGGTTTTAAGTTTGAAAATTACCAGCTGCAAAAATATAATCAATTATCGGATAGGTTGTTATGCAAAACACGGCAGAATGATGACAAATAGCCCCCGAAACAAAAACTTTCAATGGCTTGGGGCAGGAAACGGGTTGTGCAAACGGAAAAACTCCCGAAAAGCAAATGTCGGATTACGCTTTTCGGGAGAAAAAATCAGAGCGTCTGTCGTTCTGTCGTACTGACTTAATGAATTACTGACTTACCGAGTGAATAATGTCAGGCATTCAGCTACGAGAAGTATTCGGATTTGGATATACCGTTGGTATTCAGCGAGAAGAAGATGCTTGTTTTCTCTTTTCGCAGGTACAGTCTTTCAAGAACGGCATTGCGTACCCGTTCCGCTCCGAATGTGCCGATATGGAAAGCGAGGGCAACTATCGCTTCAAGGTTGTAAACCTCCATACTGCAATTATCGGATACCCGTATGCTTCGCCTTATCCCGTATTCCCTTAAAATTCCGCTCTTGCAAAGAGCTTCAGCCCTGCACGGAATGTCGGGGCGGTTACTCCGAACAGGTCGCAAAGTTCCCATTCGCTCATGGCGGTTGCGCTAATGTCGGTCGGCAAGGTAATGTTGCCGTTGCCGTCCGTTGTGATGATGCTTCGTTTCATGGCTATGCTTGGTTATGGGGTTACACTTCCGAACGATGCGTTCAGCTTGTTGCCGAACATCGTCAGGTCATTGTCAAGTTTCTGTGTGGTTATCTTCGCATAGATTTGAGTCGTGACAATGTTCGTGTGTCCCAAAACACGGCTCACGCTTTCAATGGGCATCCCCTTGCTAAGAGCCAGTGTTCCAAACGTATGACGGGCGCAATGATAGGAGATTTGCTTCTCTATTCCGCATTCTTCCATTACCTTTTTCAGTTGTTTGCACATCGTCCAATAGTTGATTTCTCCGAATACCAGCTTGTCTTCCGACAGGTGCTTGTACCGTTCGATTATCTGCAAGGGAATATCCAGCAGCTTCACTTGGAACGGGACATTTGTCTTGTGCCGTTTCGACAATATCCATTTCTCACCGTTAACCTCCACAATTTCATCCGTTGTGAGTTCTTTCATATCTACGAAAGACAAGGCGGTGAAGCAGGCGAAAATGAACAGGTCTCGCACCAATGCGAGGGTGGGGTTGTCAAACTCGTGCGCCATGATTCTTTTGATTTCGTCCTCTGTCAGATACTCCCGTTCCTTCACATTCGGGCTGATATGGAACTGCGCAAACGGATTTCTCGGTATCAGCCCGTTATAGTGCGCACGCATGACCACGCCTTTCAGCCACATGCAGTTCAACCAAATGGTGGCGTTTTTCAGTCCCCGTTCAGCCGTAAGATAAGCCGCAAACTCCTTGATGAAGTCGGGTGTAAGTTCCAGCATGGACATGTCTGTCCGTTTGTAGAACGACTTGATAAAGGCGGCTACATAATTACGTGCCCTCATCATCACCTTGTATGTGCCGATGCTGCGGTCTTTACCGACACGTTTCAGAAGTTGGCGCAATCCTTGTCAAAAGCCTTTATCAGTGTCTTATACTCGCTTCCTACCCCTTGGTAGGCATTGCGCACTATTTCAGCCGTTACGTATGCCTCTCGGTCGGATATGCGCTGATAGTGCTTGATGATTTGCGCTTTGATGTTATCCAAAGCAAGATTGATGTTCCGTGCTTCGGCACTCTTGCCTTTGGCTCGGTTGCCTTTCGCATCCCAAAGGGTTTTCGGGATGGTCTGCTTACAACTGAACTGCGCCACAGTACCGTTGATTGTCACTCGTCCCATGATGGGGACAATACCGTCTTTCTCCTTGCTGCCGTTCACGTAGAACAGCACTTTGAATGTACTTCTTGCCATACTCGTTTTTTGTTTGCAAAGTTAAATATCAACGAGTTAGACCTTGATACGCAAATCGGTGACAAACGGTGCAATAGCATCTCTCATATGTTAAATCTTACTCTTTCACGGGTAATGATTTGCAAACCATTCTTCTTCTTAAATCCGCTTTTCTTTGCGTTTTCCGATTTTTCGGCTTGTCATCATTTGACACCGTAACAACTCTGATATTAAGTCGTTTAGCGTCACGCAAAAAGGAATGGGTGGTTTTTTTGGAACAGTCTCAAAGGCTGAATGCGTCACCGACTTATTTTACGGGACGGACTATAATTCACATTTAGGAACAAAAAGAGGTGGTTTGGCTACGTATGCCCAAGGAGAGGGATTTATGCGTTCTATCCACAATTTGGAGAGTTCTTATTTCCGCACGAAGTTTGAATCTGAACTTCCAAAGTTCAAAGGTAGTTCGGGTATCGGCATTATCAGTGATACGGACCCGCAGCCTATCGTGATAAACTCGCATCTGGGCAAGTTCGCCATCGTCACAGTAGCTAAAATCAATAACATTACGGAATTGGAACGCGACTTGCTGGCAGCTAATATGCACTTTTCTGAAATGAGTCTTGGCAAGACGAATCAGACGGAGCTGATCGCATTGCTTATTGTGCAAGGGAAAAATTTTGTAGATGGTATAGAGAATGTCTTTAATAAAATCAAAGGATCATGCTCCATGCTGATATTGACGGAAGATGGTATTATAGCAGCACGTGACAAATGGGGACGTACTCCGATTGTGATAGGTAAAAAAGAGGGTGCGTATGCTGCGACAAGTGAATCAAGCAGTTTGCCGAATCTGGATTATGAAATAGAGAAATATGTAGGACCGGGCGAAATTATTCGCTTGCGTGCCGACGGAATGGAACAAATGCGCAAGCCGAACGAAGGAATGCAGATTTGTTCTTTTTTGTGGGTATATTATGGATTTCCTGTTTCATGCTATGAAGGGAAAAATGTAGAGGAAGTACGTTTTATGAGTGGTTATAAAATGGGGCAGAAGGACGATTCGGAAGTTGATTGTGCCTGCGGTATTCCTGATTCGGGAGTAGGCATGGCATTGGGGTATGCTGAAGGCAAAGGAATTCCTTATCATCGTGCTATTGCCAAGTACACACCCACCTGGCCTCGTAGTTTTACTCCTGCCAATCAGGAAATGCGTTCACTGGTAGCAAAAATGAAGCTGATACCTAATCGTGCAATGCTGGAAGGTAAGCGCGTGTTGTTCTGTGACGATTCTATAGTACGTGGAACCCAACTTCGTGATAATGTGAAAAATTTTATTTGATTATGGTGCCAAAGAGGTTCATATGCGCATTGCTTGTCCGCCATTGATTTATGGATGCCCTTTCATTGGTTTCACTTCTTCAAAAAGTGATTTGGAATTGATAACCCGCCGGATGATTAAGGAGATTGAAGGCGATGAAAATAAGAATCTGGAAAAATATGCAACGACAGATTCGCCGGAGTATAAGAAGATGGTGCAAATGATTGCCGACCGCTTCGGTTTGAGCTCCTTGAAATTCAATACTTTGGAAACTTTGGTAGAAGCGATAGGATTACCAAAATGTAAGGTATGTACCCATTGTTTTGATGGTTCCAGTTGCTTCTAATAACAAAATAATAAAATATTAATGAAAAAGAGCCGTGATTTGTTTGGCAATTCACGGCTCTTTTTCTATTTTTACAGGCAAGTATGAATATTAAAACAAAAAGAAAAATGACGGTAATAGAACGATTTTTAAAATATGTAAGCTTCGACACTCAGTCTGATGAGAATAGCGGGGCTACCCCCAGTACACCGAAGCAGATGGTGTTTGCACAATATTTAAGATCTGAATTGGAACAATTGGGCTTTCAGGAAATTTCTTTGGATGAGAATGGTTATCTGTTTGCCACATGGCCGGCCAATACGGATAAACCGGTTCCTACCATCGGATTTATTGCACACATGGATACCAGTCCCGATATGACGGGTGCGGGAGTCACCCCACGCATTGTCTATGGTTATGACGGAACGGATATTGTATTATGCGAAGAAGACAACATTATACTTTCTCCCAAGCAATTTCCCGAACTGTTGGATCATAAAGGGGAGGATCTTATTGTAACCAACGGCAAAACATTGTTGGGAGCTGATGACAAGGCGGGTATTGCTGAAATCATCTCAGCTATGGTATATTTGAAAGAACATCCTGAAATCAAGCATGGAAAAATTCGTGTGGGATTTAATCCTGATGAAGAAATAGGCTTGGGTGCACATAAATTTGATGTGGAGAGATTCGGATGCGAGTGGGCATATACGATGGATGGTGGTGAAGTAGGGGAGTTGGAGTTTGAAAACTTTAATGCCGCTTCTGCGAAAGTGATTATTAAAGGACGTAACGTACATCCGGGATATGCAAAGGATAAAATGATCAACTCCTTGCGTGTGGCTAATGAGTTTGTGTCTTTACTGCCTACGGATGAAGTGCCCGAATGTACTGATGGTTATCAGGGATTCTATCATTTGATTGGCATGACGGGTGAAGTAGAGCAGACTACCATCTCTTATATAATCCGTGATCATGACCGTGCCAAGTTTGAGGCATGCAAGGAAAATATGAAAAAGTGGGCGGAAATCATCAATAAGAAATATGGAGAAGGCACCGTTACATTGGAATTGAAAGACCAGTATTACAATATGCGTGAGAAAATTGAGCCGGTGATGCATATCATTGATATCGCTTTCAAGGCTATGGAAGAGGCGGGCGTGACACCTAAGGTGAAGGCTATCCGCGGTGGAACGGATGGTGCACAACTTTCATTCAAGGGATTGCCTTGTCCCAATATTTTTGCCGGCGGCTTGAATTTTCATGGCAGATATGAGTTCGTGCCAATCCAGTCTATTGAGAAAGCCATGAAAGTGGTGGTGAAAATCGCTGAATTGGTGGCAAGATAAGTAATTTATTAACCTTAAAATAGTAAAGTAATAACATGAAAACAACTCCGTTTACCGAAACACACATTGCCTTGGGGGCGAAAATGCACGAATTTGCAGGTTATAATATGCCTATTGAATATTCGGGAATTATTGATGAACATCTTACTGTATGTAATGCCGTAGGTGTTTTTGATGTATCCCATATGGGTGAATTTTGGGTAAAAGGTCCTAATGCGTTGGAGTTTTTGCAGCAAGTGACTTCAAACAATGTGGCAACTTTGCCCGTCGGTAAAGCGCAATATACTTGTTTCCCTAATGAGGAGGGAGGTATTGTTGATGACCTGTTGGTGTATCACTATGAATCCGAAAAATACTTGTTGGTGGTAAATGCGGCCAATATTGAGAAAGACTGGAACTGGTGTGTCAGCCATAACACAGTGGGTGCGGAATTGGAAAACGCATCCGACCGTATGGCACAGCTTGCTATTCAGGGACCGAAGGCTATGGAAGTTTTGCAAAAACTGACTCCGGTCAACTTGTCTGAAATTCCTTATTATGCTTTTACCACAGGTGAGTTCGCCGGTCAGAAAGATGTGATTATTTCGAATACCGGTTATACCGGTGCAGGTGGTTTCGAGCTTTATTTTTATCCCGAAGCTGGTCAGGCTATCTGGAAAGCAATTTTTGAAGCAGGTGCTCCTGAAGGGATTAAACCTATCGGGCTAGGGGCTCGTGATACATTACGTTTGGAAATGGGCTTTTGCCTGTATGGTAATGATTTGAGTGATACCACTTCTCCGTTGGAAGCAGGATTGGGCTGGATTACCAAATTTGTTGAAGGAAAGAATTTCACTTCACGTGCTTTACTTGAAAAGCAGAAAGCCGAAGGATTGAAACGCAAGCTGATTGCTTTTGAAATGGTAGACCGTGGTATTCCCCGTCATGGTTATGAACTGGTAAATGCTGATGGAGAGAAAATAGGTGAAGTAACTAGTGGAACCATGTCTCCAATGCGTAAGATTGGTATCGGTATGGGATATGTTCAGACCGCTTACACGGCATTAGGTACTGAAATATTTATTGATGTGCGCGGACGCAAGCTGAAAGCTGTAGTAGTAAAGGCCCCGTTCAGAAAATAAATCGAAAGCCGGAAAAGAGAACGCTGATAACAAAGAAAACGCGAATATTCAAGAAATCTGAATATTCGCGTTTTCTTTTATATGGCTGATATACATTTACGGTTAGTTCCTTTTCATAAAAACAGCTTTTAATGCAAAATTAATAATAGGATGAAGAATATGATAAATAGATAATTCTTAATTTTGCAATCAAAAATTTATTAGCTATGTCTGAATTGGCTCCATTGATAAGTGATTTGGCTTTGATTCTGATCTGCGCCGGTGTCATGACGCTCGTCTTTAAACGGTTAAAGCAACCTCTTGTTCTCGGCTATATCGTAGCCGGCTTTTTGGCAAGTCCCCATGTTCCTCTTACTCCGTCGGTCATTGATGTGGCCAATATCCATACATGGTCGGAGATTGGTGTGATATTCTTGTTGTTCGCTCTAGGGTTGGAATTTAGTTTCAAGAAACTGGTGAAGGTAGGGGGGACGGCGGTCATTGCGGCGTGTACCATTATATTTTGTATGATATTGGTTGGGATTTTTGTAGGGTGGTCTTTCGGGTGGCAACGCATGGACTGTCTGTATTTGGGAGGTATGTTGGCCATGTCCTCCACGACTATTATCTATAAGGCTTTTGATGATTTGGGATTGAGGCAGCAACGGTTTGCCGGCTTGGTTCTTAGTATTTTGATATTGGAAGATATATTGGCTATTGTTTTGATGGTTATGTTGAGTACAATGGCAGTGAGTCAGAATTTCGAGGGCAGTGAAATGGTATATAGTATTGCCAAATTATTATTCTTCCTTATATTGTGGTTTGTGGTAGGTATTTATATCATTCCTACATTTTTGAAGCGTTCCCGCAAGTGGATGGCAAATGAAACATTGCTGATTGTTTCGCTGGCATTGTGCTTCGGTATGGTAGTTGTGGCGGCCAAGGTTGGATTTTCGGCTGCGTTTGGAGCTTTTATAATGGGGTCTATTTTGGCAGAAACGGTAGAGGCCGAAAATATAGAGAAGCTTGTGGCCCCTGTAAAGGATTTGTTTGGAGCCATTTTCTTTGTATCTGTGGGAATGATGGTAGACCCTGCCATGATTGTAGAATATATATGGCCCATTGTGATTATTACATTGGCCATTCTGCTTGGGCAGGTTATTTTTGGTACAGGTGGCGTGATTTTGTCGGGACAGCCGTTGAAAGTTGCCATGCAATGTGGCTTCAGTCTGACCCAGATTGGTGAATTTGCATTTATTATCGCTTCGTTGGGGGTAAGTCTGAAAGTAACCAGTGATTTCTTATATCCTATTGTGGTGGCTGTTTCGGTCATTACCACATTTCTGACCCCGTATATGATACGTTTGGCGATACCTGCTTATCATATAGTAGAGAAACGTCTGCCCGGCAAATGGAAAAAAATGCTTGAGCGTTATTCATCGGGATCACAAACGGTGAATCATGAAAACAATTGGAAGAAATTGTTGGTTGCCATAGCTAGGATCGTAGCTGTTTATTCTGTATTGTGTATAGCTATGATTACACTTTCATTCCATTTTATTATTCCATTGTTCCGGGCTAGTCTGCCTGTCTTTTGGGCCAATCTGGCAGGAACTGTTTTTACTATCGTCTGCATCGCACCTTTCTTGCGTGCCATTATCATGAAAAAAAACCACTCTGTAGAGTTCCAGGCGTTATGGCAGGATAGCCGTTTCAACCGGGCTCCCTTAATTTCTACCATTTTACTCCGTATAGTGATAGCTGTCATGTTTGTGATGTTTGTTATAGAGAAACTTTTTCAGACTTCCACGACTTTGCTGATCGGTATAGCCGTTGTTTTGGTAGGTATGATGATGTTCTCGCGATGGCTGAAGAAGCAATCTATATTCATGGAGCGTACTTTTATTCAGAATTTGCGTTTCAGAGATGTGCATGCTGAGTTCACAGGTCAGAAGCGTCCTGAGTATGAAGGACATTTGTTGTCCCGCGACTTACATCTTTCGGATTTTGAGATACCTGCGGATTCCTTATGGGCGGGATATACGTTAAGAGAGCTGAATTTGGGGCATAAATACGGAGTACATGTGGCATCTATCATTCGTGGAATGCATCGTATTAATATTCCGGGGGCGAATGTACGTCTGTTTCCCGGTGACACCATACAGGTAATCGGTACGGATGAGCAGTTGGGCGAGTTTGCCCGTCAGGCAGAAAGAGTATCAGCCGCCGCTGAAGAGGAAGATTTGGAAAGGCGTGAAATGAATCTGAAACAGTTCATTATAGATCGTAACTCATTTTTCTTGGGTAAAAATATCAAAGAAAGTGGTATCCGGGATGAGTACAAATGTCTGGTGGTAGGCGTCGAAAAAGAAGATAGTACGCTGATGACCCCTGATATCAATGTACCTTTTACGGAAGGAGATGTGGTATGGGTGGTAGGCGAACGGGATGATGTGTACCGTTTGTTGGGTAAGAAAGAAAAAGAGGAAGAATAATTAATTTTAATACATAAGAAAACCATGAAAAGTGATCCTAAAGATTGTCTGTATTGTCAGAACAATGAGACATTGCACAATTTAATGATTGAAATAGCGCCACTGAGTGTTTCACGCGTATTCCTGTTTAAGGAACAAACCTATCGCGGACGTTGCCTTGTTGCTTATAAAGATCATGTAAACGACTTGTTTGAACTGAGTGATGAAGAAAGAAATGCTTTTATGGCAGATGTTGCCCGTGTGACCCGTGCTATGGACAAGGCTTTCCACCCTGAAAAAATAAATTACGGAGCATACAGTGACAAACTTTCTCACCTGCATTTTCATCTGGCTCCCAAGTATGTGGACGGACCTGATTATGGAGGTGTATTTCAGATGAATCCGGGAAAAGTTTATCTGACTGATGCGGAATACCAAGAAATGATTGAAGCTATAAAGAAAAATCTGTAGTAGTGAAATGATTAACAGATAGATAGTAGTTAATGGCTAGTGATTAATAGCAGATGCGTACACCTACAATCACTAACCATTAATCACTATCTATTCTTGTTCTTCGAAATCAAATTCAAAGTCGAAGTCATCATCACCGAAATATTCAGGAGTAATGAATTCTTCCATGCTGCGACGGTCCTTCTTGGTGGGACGCCCTGTTCCGCGGGCGCGATCAACAAAACCGCTGATTCTGCTCATTTCCAGTAATTCATATTGCTCCGGAGTCGTTACATTCTCCAGAATTTCAGGAACCAATTTGGCACCTATACGTTTCTCTATTGCCTGTAAAACTTTAAATGAGTACGTGACAGGCGGTTTCTTTACCTGTATCACTTCTCCCGGCTTTATCATTCTCGACGGCTTCACCTGAGTACCGTTGATGGAAACCCGTCCTTTCTTGCATGCTTCGGCAGCGATAGTACGGGTCTTGAATATACGTGAGGCCCACAGCCATTTATCAATTCTTGCTTCAGCCATTACTTTTTATTGTATTGGTTCATTGTTATACTGATGCCTGCCAGACAAAAACTCTTAATTATGTCGCAAGCCGTTGCTACACGTTCGTCCATGGTCTTCAAATCTTCATCAGTGAAGTGACCTAATACAAAATCTATTTGTCCGCCACGGGGAAAATCGTTGCCGATACCAAAGCGCAGACGGGCATAATCCTGTGTACCCAGCGTAGCAGCTATATGTTTCAAACCATTGTGTCCGGCATCGCTGCCTTTTCCTTTCAGGCGTAGTGTACCGAAAGGAAGGGCGAGGTCGTCCACCACTATCAACACATTTTCCAACGGAATGTTTTCTTTCTGCATCCAGTAGCGCACTGCATTTCCACTCAGGTTCATGTAAGTAGACGGTTTCAGCAGGATAAGCTGGCGTCCTTTGAGCGAGAGGGTGGCAGTAGCCCCATAACGTCCGTCGGTAAAAACAAGATTGGACGCCTTTGCAAGGGCGTCCAATACTGTGAATCCTATGTTGTGACGGGTATTTCGGTATTCTTCACCTATATTACCCAGTCCTGTAATCAAATATTTCATTGATAAGGATTAAAAGGTTACTGATTATTTGCCGGCAGTTGCAGCAGCACCACGAGCGGCACGAGTCAATTTAACTGCACAAACAACGGCTTCTTTAGCGTTAATCAATTCCAAACCTTCATAGCTTAATTCGCCCACTTTGACAGTCTTGCCCAGACCCAAAGAAGTTACATCAACAACCAGACGTTCAGGAATTACATTGTATAAAGCTTTCACTTTCAGTTTACGCAACTGTAATGCCAATTTACCACCGGCACGTACACCTTCTGCCAAACCTTCCAGCTGAACAGGAACTTCCATAACGATGGGTTTAGCTTCATCAATCTGATAGAAGTCAACGTGAAGGATTGCATCCGTTACAGGATGGAACTGGATATCTTTCAAAATAGCGTTTACTATTTTACCGTCAATGTTCAAGTCTACAACATAGATGTGCGGTGTGTATACCAAGTTACGGAGTCCTTCGGTGGGCACGGAGAAGTGAGTAGCTACGGGCAAGCCGTTTTCGTCTTTCTGTACTCCATACAATACACAAGGAACACCATTGTTCTTACGCAATTCGTGAGTTGCTTTCTTTCCTACGTCTGTTCTGACAGTACCTTTAATTTCAATTGATTTCATTGTTTTTTAATTTTTTGTGTTACTCTAAATTAAGTTGATCTTATTGCTTAATTCGCCATCACACGATGTGGTATATCACACGATGAGCTTGAAAAAGCGGTGCAAAATTACTGCTTATTTCCGACTTGACAAAAAGAAAGCACAATTTTTTTATCATTGTGCTTTCTTTATCGGTTGGAATCAGAAATCGATATCTATTTTAATTTCATTCGGACTAAGCGGCTTGTGAGCGTCTTCGGTCGTTTCCTGTTCTTCATTTTCAGTGTGATGAGGTTCAATAGGACCTTGCTCTTCGGCAATAAACTGTATAGCCTGTTGTAAACCGTTCATGAACTTCTCAAAATCTTCTTTATATAGAAAAATCTTATGTTTTTCGAAGCTTACTTGCGAGTCATCACCTTCTCCCGAAACAATCTTCTTGCTTTCGGTAATAGCCAAAAACATTTCATCTTTTCGGTTTTTCTTCACATCTAAATAATAAATACGTTTGCCGGCTTTAATTGCTTTTGAAAAAACAATTTCTTTGTCACCATCCACTACACTTTTCTTTTTATAATCTTCCATAACTTAAGTATCTTTATAAATCGGCTTCAAAATTGGACATTTTTTTTAAATGGGCAAAGAATTTGCGGATAAACTTCGATGAAAAAAGCGATTTAGATAGCTCTATGTAAATTTTACATTAAAAAATGTAATTATGTTATGTAAAATCAATGAAAATACCTACTTTTGCAACTCCTTAATAATTTTATGTGAATTATGATAAATAGAGTTCTTATTCGTCTTAAGATAGTTCAGATAGTCTATGCTTATTATCAGAACGGAGGCAAAAACTTGGATACAGCGGAAAAAGAGTTGTTTTTCAGCCTTTCTAAAGCGTATGACTTATACAACTATCTGCTGCTTTTAATGGTAGAGGTAACTAAACAGGCTAACAAACGACTGAATGCTGCGAAAAACAAACTGGTCCCTACTAAGGAAGAATTGTTTCCCAACACCAAATTTGTGGAAAACCGCTTTATTGCACAGCTGGAGGTAAACAAACAGCTGCTGGAGTTTTCGAACAATCAGAAGAAAACTTGGGAGAATGAAGCTGATTTCGTAAAGACTTTATGTGATAAAATCTTAGAAAGCGATATATATAAGGAATATATGGCCAGTGAGACTTCTTCGTATGAGGAAGACCGTGAATTGTGGCGCAAGCTATATAAAAATATTATTTTTAATAATATCGAACTGGATCAGGTTTTGGAGGACCAAAGTTTGTATTGGAATGATGATAAGGAAATCGTGGATACCTTTGTGTTGAAGACCATCAAGCGTTTCGATGAGAAGAATGGTGCAAAACAGGAATTGTTGCCGGATTTTAAAGATGAGGAGGATCAAGACTTCGCGCGCCGTTTGTTCCGTCGTACTATCTTGAATGCCGATTATTATCGGCATCTGATTAGCGAAAATACAAAGAACTGGGATTTAGACCGTGTGGCTTTCATGGATGTGGTCATTATGCAGATCGCTTTGGCTGAAATCCTGAGTTTTCCCAATATCCCGGTCAGCGTTTCACTGAATGAGTACGTGGAAATAGCCAAACTGTACAGCACTCCGAAAAGCGGTGGCTTTATTAACGGTACTTTGGATGGAATCGTTAATTCATTAAAAAAAGAGAATAAGCTAACAAAAAATTAATATCTTTGTTTGTTATTGAAGAATAACGGTATTATAAACTAAAAAACATAGAAAGTATGAACTTATTATTTGTATTTCTGCAGGCAGGGGGTGGAGGAGATTACTCTTTCCTTATTATGATGGTAGCCATTTTCGCTATTATGTACTTCTTCATGATTCGTCCTCAGAATAAAAAACAGAAAGAAATTGCTAATTTCCGCAAGAACCTGGAAGTGGGTCAGGAAGTGATCACTGCAGGTGGTATATACGGAAAGATAAAAGAAATAGAAGATAATACGGTTGTTTTGGAAATAGCGTCAGGCGTTAAGATTAAAATTGATAGAAATTCTATCTTCGCTAATGCTGCATCCAACCAACAACAGGCAAAGTAAATGACATAACAACATGTTCGACAAAAGGAACATACGTATTTACTATTTAAAGACTTTAGAGAGAATCAGAAGCTTCCTGCTTAGCCGTAATAGCAGGGAGTTCCTGATTTTCTTGTTTTTTGTATTTGTATCTTTCTGCTTTTGGTTGCTTCAGGTGTTAAATGATGATTATGAAACGGAATTCTCCGTTCCGTTACGGTTGAAGAATGTACCTAGTGATGTGGTGCTGACCTCCGAACTTCCCGATGAACTGCGTATTGGCGTGAAAGACAGGGGAACTGTATTGGCTAACTATATGCTGGGACAGACATTCTATCCCATTGTTGTGGACTTTAAGGACTATGAGGATAAAGGAAGTCGTGTCCGGATTCCGGTTTCAGCTTTAATGAAAAAGATTTCGGTCCAGTTGAATCAGACAACCAAATTGCTGACCATACGGCCGGATACTGTGGAGTTTATTTATACAAAAGGGAAGGCAAAGAAGGTGCCCGTGAAATTGCAAGGCAAGGTGGCTTTGGACCGTCAGTATTATATCTCGGATATCATTTACTCGCCGGATTCAGTGATGGTTTATGCTCCTCAAGAGATTTTGGATACCATCACGGCTGCTTATACACAGGCATTGAACTTTGAAGATGTGGCAGACACCGTTCGTCGCAGGGTGAATCTGGCCGATGTACGTGGAGCGAAATTCATTCCTTCTTTTGATGATGTGACTTTATTGGTAGATATTTACGCTGAAAAAAGTGTGGAGGTGCCTATACGTGGCATCAATTTTCCGCCCGATAAAGTACTTCGCACTTTTCCCTCCAAGGTTCAGGTGACTTTTCAGGTAGGTCTGAGTCATTTCAAGTCCATCACTTCCGAGGATTTCTTTATCGGGGTGACTTATGAGTCTTTGTTGAACAATAAGGGGGAGAAGTGTCCGGTCAATCTCAAATCCATCCCCCGATATGTGAACCACGTCCGTTTGAATCCCAAGGAGGTGGATTATTTGATAGAACAACGAATTAAATTCAATGATTAAGATAGCGGTTACCGGTGGCATCGGCAGTGGAAAATCATACATTTCCCATTTGCTGGAGGATATGCATATCCCAGTGTATAATGCGGATAATGAAGCGAAGCGCCTTACTGTTTCCGATGCCGGAATTCGTGGGGAACTGATTGCTTTGTTAGGTGAGGAGGTTTATAAGGATGGTCTGTTAAACAAGCCGTTGCTGGCTTCCTATCTGTTTTCCAATCCGGCGCATGTGCTCCAAATCAATTCCATTATCCATCCCCGGGTACGGAAAGATTTTACCGTATGGGTGGAACGTCAGGAAAAGTGTGAGATAGTGGGTATGGAATCGGCTATTTTGTATGAGGCCGGTTTTCAGGATACGGTAGATGCGGTAATAATGGTCTATGCACCTGTAGAACTGCGTATACAGCGTGCCATGTATCGTGACGGAGCCAGCGAGGAACAAGTCCGGGCACGTATTGCTGCCCAGATGGATGATGAAGAAAAGCGTCGGCGGGCCGATTTCACGGTGGTGAATGACGGGGTGCAATTGCTCATACCCCAGTTGAACAGAATAGTAGAACAATTAAAAACCGAAAAATTCATACTATAAATTTGGGAGTTTCATTGGTGAATTGTACTTTTGCTTCCTCAAACCATAAATATAAAATAGAATAGTATGTTAAAGACCATTTTATCAATCGCGGGCAAACCGGGATTATATAAATTGATTTCTCAAGGAAAGAACATGTTGATTGTAGAAACAGTTGACGCGGCTAAGAAAAGAGTTCCTGCTTATGCTCATGACAAAGTTATCTCATTGGCGGATATTGCTATGTACACAGATGCAGAAGAAGTACCTTTGAGCGAAGTGCTGGAAGCGGTAAAGAAGAAAGAGAATGGAGCGGTTGCTTCTATCAATTATAAAAAAGCATCAGCCGATGAGTTGCATGCTTATTTTGCAGAAGTTTTGCCAAATTATGATCGTGACCGTGTTCATAACGGAGATATCAAGAAACTGATTTCATGGTACAATATTTTGGTAAACAATGGTATTACTGAATTTGTAGAAGCTCCGGCAGACTCTGCTGACAAAGTGGAAGAAGCTGCTGCTGAATAATTGAAATAAAGCGAAAGGGAAAGGCCTGTCAAGTAGATTGTAAACTGCTTGACGGGCTTTTTGTTTATCGGCATTATTGGTAAAAAAAGTATGTGTACTTCATTGGCGAAATAACACCACTTACTTTGCCGATGAAGTACACATACTTTGTCTATGAACATATATTACCTTTTTCAGTGGGATACGGTCGTTTATAATGCCCTGTAGAGAATATCCTGAAAAATCCTTCATAAGCTTCAGCCCCTCCGCAAACACCCTGCCCGTCGGCGTTTCGGCTGAAGAATTGAGGTTATGGAATCCTTCAGCCAAGGGAAATGTTTCAGCCGGTTTTATTTTCGGAGGAGTGGTTGTTCTGAAGGATATTTTCCGGCTGAAACATTTCGTGAGGTATATCCTTCAGCCGGAATGCCGACGGGCAGGGTGTTTGCGGAGGGGCTGAAAGATCTGAAGGAAAAATAAGGCGTTTCGGCATGTAGATACCGTTATGGAAAAAAACAACAGGTCAAATTTTAAAAAGCTCTTGTTCTTTCAATGAAAACGTCTTGTTCTTTTTTTTAAAGACCTTGTTCTTTTCAGAAAAGAACAGGACGTTTGAGAGGTTAGTAACCTGCATGCCGGAAGTTAGTAACGTGTGGGGCGACACGTTACTAATGTGTGGGCTGTAAGATTAGTAATGTTACAGGTGAAAGATTATATATCTTACAAGTGATACATATCATACAGGTATGAAGTTTCAGTATATGTTTGATAATAAAACAGTAGGTTATCTTTTTTTACGATTATCCAGTTCAATGAACTCTTTTCGGATGAATAAGTTTCTTATGTTTTTCAATATTGTAAAAATATACCAGTCTACACAGGCTGTTCTGAATCTTGCCGTATTTCAGTTTTCTTTTTCTTATACAAAAATGAAAAAAGGAAGTAGAGATGGCTGATTAAACTGTTTTATGAGCTTATTGCCGTTTTTTAGCTATTGGAAACATATTGGTTAAGGAAATATTCAAAATATTGCAGATAGAGGGCTATAGTTAACGAAAAAAGGGGTGCATGATGAACACCCCTTTTGCTTAGTAAAGATAAGACCTTATCTTTACTGGTTGTTTGTAACATTCTAGTTGCGGAATTTTAATCCGTCACCCGCTGTTTCTACGATAATCGGTTTGCTTCGGTCCACTTCCTGTGACAATAGCTTTTTGGACAAATCATTCAGCAAATAGCGCTGGATGGCACGTTTCACGGGACGGGCGCCGAATTCGGGATCATAGCCTGTGCTGGCAATGAAACGGACGGCCTCATCGGTCATTTCCAAAGTAATGCCGTTGCCGGCCAGCATATTCTTGATACCGTTGATTTGTAACATCACAATCTGTTCTATCTCTTCTCTGTTCAAAGGCAAGAACATGATTGTTTCATCTATACGGTTCAGAAACTCCGGCCGTATCGTTTTTTTCAACATGGACATTACCTCTTTCTTCGTCTCTTCAATCACCACTTCGCGATTCTCGTCATTAATCTTTTCGAACTGGCTTTGAATGTATGCGCTGCCCAGGTTGGAAGTCATGATGATAATTGTATTCTTGAAGTTTACCGTACGTCCCTTGTTGTCAGTCAGACGTCCGTCATCCAAAACTTGCAGCAGAATATTGAACACATCGGGATGTGCTTTTTCTATTTCATCAAACAATACCACAGAGTATGGTTTGCGTCGGACGGCTTCTGTCAACTGACCGCCTTCATCGTAACCTACGTATCCGGGAGGCGCTCCGATCAGACGGGATACAGAGTGTTTCTCCTGATATTCGCTCATGTCGATACGCGTCATCAGACTCTCGTCATCAAACAGGTAGTCGGCCAATGCTTTGGCAAGTTCTGTCTTACCTACACCGGTAGTACCCAGGAAGATGAATGAACCTATCGGACGTTTCGGGTCCTGTAATCCGGCACGGCTACGGCGTACGGCATCGGATACGGCTGCTATGGCTTCATCCTGACCTACCACACGCAAATGTAATTCTTGCTCCAGATGAAGCAATTTGTCACGTTCGCTTTGCAGCATCTTGTTGACCGGTATCCCTGTCCACCGTGAAACAACATCGGCAATGTCCTCAGCGGTAACTTCTTCCTTTATCATGGCACTGTCACCCTGCTTGTGTTTCAGGTCTTCTTGAATATCCTTGATCTCGTTCTCTAAAGCCTGTAATTTTCCATAACGGATTTCGGCTACTTTACCGTAATCTCCCTCACGTTCCGCTTTCTCGGCTTCGAATTTCAATTGTTCTATTTCCTGCTTGTTTTGCTGAATCTTGTTGACCAGTTCCTTTTCACTCTGCCATTTGGCTTTGTAAGAGGTTTCCTGTTCTTTCAGTTCGGCAATCTCTTTATTCAGTTGTTGTAATTTCGGCTCGTCTTTTTCACGTTTGATGGCCTCACGTTCAATTTCCAGTTGTTTCAGGTGACGTGAGATTTCATCCAGTTCTTCAGGCACGGAATCACGTTCCATACGCAATTTGGCAGCAGCTTCATCCATCAGGTCAATAGCCTTGTCCGGAAGGAAACGTTCGGTAATGTAACGGTTACTCAATTCTACAGCGGCAATGATGGCTTCATCTTTGATACGTACCTTGTGATGGTTTTCGTAACGTTCTTTCAATCCACGGAGAATGGAGATGGTGCTCAGCGTGTCCGGTTCGGCTACCATAACGGTTTGGAACCGGCGTTCCAATGCCTTGTCCTTTTCGAAGTACTTCTGATATTCGTCCAAAGTAGTGGCTCCTATGCTGCGGAGCTCACCACGGGCCAAGGCGGGTTTCAATATATTGGCGGCATCCATGGCACCTTCACCTTTACCGGCTCCGACCAAGGTATGGATTTCATCGATAAACAGGATGATGCTGCCTTCGGCTTTGATTACTTCATTGACAACAGATTTCAGACGTTCTTCAAATTCACCTTTGTATTTGGCTCCGGCAACCAGTGCGCCCATATCCAATGAGAAGATTTGTTTGTTCTTCAAGTTGTCGGGTACATCACCTCGGATGATACGGTGTGCCAAGCCTTCAACAATGGCGGTCTTACCGGTACCCGGCTCACCGATTAAAATCGGATTATTCTTGGTACGGCGGCTTAATATTTGTAATACCCTACGTATTTCTTCATCACGCCCGATAACCGGATCAAGTTTTCCGCTGCGGGCAGCCTCATTCAAATTAATGGCATATTTGCTTAAGGATTGATAAGTGTCTTCACTGGATTGTGAAGTTACTTTTTCACCTTTACGTAGTTCTGCTATGGCGGAGCGCAGCTCTTTGTCTGTCATTCCCGCGTCTTTCAATATGGTAGCGACAGTACTCTTTACATTCAACAAGGCCAGGATAATAGCTTCCAGTGAAACGAATTCGTCACCCATCTCTTTGGAATACTGTACGGCTCTTTGTAATATCTCGTTGCTTTCACGGCTAAGGTAAGGTTCTCCTCCCGAAACCTTAGGCAGTGAGTCAATTTGCTTGTCGATGACCAATGCGATCTGCTGGGCGTTCATTCCCAATTTCTGGAAAATGAAGTTGGTGACGTTTTCACCTACTTTCAGTACTCCGGCCAACAGATGCACAGGCTCGATAGCTTGCTGTCCGCGGGCTTGAGTTATGTTCACCGCTTGTTGCACTGCCTCCTGTGATTTAATTGTGAAGTTGTTAAAATTCATATTGTATCTCCTTTCTAAATATTATTCAAATACCTATTGAAAACGTAACTGTCACTGCTTTGTTCAGTGGCTTTTGCGATTTCATTTGATAATCGTCAAATAGTTTGCCAAAAAGAAAAAGAAAGCTAATGAAGTAAAATAAGAAGACAAAATGGCAGGCTCTCCGGCTTTTAAATGAAAAAAAGTCCGAATTGTACACAAAAAGGCAGATAACTCTTTTGCAAGCAGATGATAATTGCTATCTTAGCATCGAAATCATAAAATGAAAACGAGATGACAAATGAAATAAAGTTTGCAGATACTGTAATTCTGGTGGATGTAGCCTATGTAGACAGGGTGGCGGGTGATTTATCCAAACATTTTGGTGACGTGGTGGGCCGTAAGTTGCCGAAAGCGGATTTACCGGTGTTGTTGGAATGTCTGTCACTGGATAGTGGAATACCCTTGGGGGAGAATGCAGTTCAGGTATTATTTATTTATGACGAGGAAAGTAAGAAAATGGATGCTTTTCAGCCGTCGGATTTGGAAAAGGAATTAAATAACGTGGCTTTCAAAAGCCAGTTGGGAGAGTTTGCACTTTATTCTTTCGAACCATCGGATATGGCTAGTCGCGAAGAGTTGTTTCTGGAGTCTTTGAGAGTGGTGGTTGATGCAAAAGAGGTGAAACGGGTGATTATTGTCCCTGCCGAAGAAGAATATGGAGATAAAGTTCCTGCTATATTAAATAAGGTGGACGGAAAAGAAAAAATGACGGTATTCGGTATGAATCCTCCAACCAGTGAAGTCGCTTATCAGTGGGAGATGTTTGGATTCGCTGTTTTACAGTCGTTAGGAATTAAAGCAGACGAACTATAATCATTAAAAAACATGTCTGATTTCAGGTTAAGAGTATTCAGTAGTGTTGCGAAAAACCTCAGCTTTACAAAGGCTTCGCAAGAGCTGTTTATTAGTCAGCCGGCTATAACCAAGCATATTCAGGAATTGGAGACGATGTACCAGACACGCCTTTTTGAGCGAATGGGGAACAAGATCTTGCTGACTGATGCAGGCAGGTTGTTGTTGGAGCATTGTGAGAAAATTTTGGAAGATTACGGACGCTTGGAGTACGAGATGAACTTATTACGTAATGAGCATACCGGTGAGTTGCGCTTGGGAGCCAGTACTACAATTGCCCAATATGTGCTTCCCCCTTTGCTGGCCCGCTTCATCGAGAAGTTTCCGCAAGTGTCTTTATCACTTTTCAGCGGGAACTCCTCTGAGGTGGAAAAGGCATTGCAGGAACATCGTATAGATTTGGCACTGGTAGAGGGAAATACCCGGCAACCTAATTTGAAATATACTCCTTTTCTGCAAGATGAGCTGGTGGCTATCGTCCATACTCATAGTAAGTGGATGGATTATGATGAGATAACTTTGGATGAATTGAAAGAAGTTCCTCTTGTACTTCGTGAAAGAGGTTCGGAAACATTGGATGTATTGATTACCGCTTTGCATAAACACAACATAAAGTTATCGGACCTTACTATCCGTATGCACCTGGGAAGTACAGAGAGCATTAAATTATTTCTGGAAAATAGTGAGTGCATGGGGATTTTGTCTATCCGGTCTATTAATAAAGAACTGTATTCAGGGAAGTTTAAAGTATTGGATATAAAAGACCTGGTGATGTTTCGTGAATTTGATTTTGTCCAATTGCAAGGGCAGGATACAGGGCTCCCGGCTCTGTTCATGCAATTTGCCAATCATTATAAGGAAAAGTTATAACTTATAATTAAAAACGATTAGATTGTTTTTGAAACATATATTACCTTTGCATCCCGAAATGGAGAAATAATGTTAAAAAGTAAAATATATGATTTCAGTAACAGCTTTACAGCAAAACAGCAAAACTATTTATGTAGGTTTGCTTTCCACGTTAACGGTCTTTTTGTTGATGGACTATATTCCGGTATTGGCTTCATTTTCCCGGTGGGTCACTCCCCCCGTATCTTTATTTCTGGGGTTGATATTTGCATTAGTTTGCGGACAGGCCTATCCTAAGTTCAATAAAAAGGTTTCTAAATATTTGTTGCAATATTCTGTAGTGGGATTGGGGTTCGGTATGAATCTTCAGGCTTCTCTGGCTTCCGGTAAGGAAGGAATGGAATTCACGATCATTTCTGTAATCGGTACAATGATTATAGGTATGTTTATAGGGCATAAACTTTTGAAGGTAGATCGTGATACGGCTTATCTTATCAGTTCGGGTACTGCAATTTGTGGGGGAAGCGCTATTGCTGCTGTGGGTCCTGTATTGAAAGCTAAAGATAGTGAGATGTCTGTGGCTTTGGCTACTATCTTTGTATTGAATGCCATCGCTTTGTTTATTTTTCCGGTGTTAGGCCATATGTTTGGGTTAGATCAACAACAGTTTGGTACTTGGGCAGCTATTGCTATTCATGATACGAGTTCTGTGGTGGGAGCAGGTGCGGCATACGGTGAAGAGGCGTTGAAAGTGGCGACAACAATCAAACTGACCCGTGCACTTTGGATTATTCCTTTGGCATTCGCTACTTCTTTTATTTTCAAGGGAAGCGGTAAGAAAGTAAGCATTCCTTGGTTTATCCTTTATTTTGTTGTGGCTATCATTCTGAATACTTATGTGCTGGATGGTGTGCCTCAATTCGGGCAGGCTGTTTCCGGACTGGCACGTAAAGGATTGATTATTACCATGTTCTTTATTGGAGCTTCCTTGTCTATGGATGTATTGAAGCAAGTAGGTATGAAACCTCTGATTCAAGGTGTTGCTCTTTGGGCGGTGATCAGTCTTAGTTCATTGGCTTATATTCTACTTTTCTGATAGGGATTTATTAGAATATTAAAAAGTATGCGGATGATATGGATTGTCTGAAAAATCCTGTTATCCGCATGTTTTTTTATGAGAATATAATTTAGAAGTAATAGATGAGTAATAGTACAGCGTTTACTCCAATGACAGTGAGGAATCCTTTCCATACATAAGGCAGCATTTCTTTTCTGCGGGAGGAAAAAAATATGGCATAGAACATATTCACTACGATGTTGCTGATGATAGCTTGCATGATACAGGCCCCTACAATGGTTGCCGGAATGTTTCCGCCTTGTAACAGGTTTAGTATGAAAGGAGTGATATCACTTAATCCTGTTGCAATGGAGAGAATACTCAAACCTCCTGTTCCTGCATAAACCAATGTATAGTGAGTCAGAAATGTAAATACTACAAATAATAAAGCAAAGATCAGAGCGACTTTGAATTCCAGTGGATTACTTTCCGTTTCCGTTTCTTCAATAACTTCGCGCTCGCCTTTTATAGTATGCTTTTTATGGATGAATATGCCGATGCCGGCGGCGGTTGCAGACATGATGAGCAGATAGGGGTAAATATTCAGAAAGATGGAAGTGCTGAATATAAGGATCAAAATCATGAAACGTAAGAACATCATGCTGACAGCAAGCATCATGGCAGATACATATTCCGGTATTTCATGCGCTTGTACCCGTTTGCATTTGCGGGCAAGGATGGAAATGGTAGCGGTGCTGCTATACAGACCACCGATAATGCCCGAAACCAAAGTGCCTGATTCGCGGAAAACATATTGCTTCAGCAGGTAGGACAAATAGGAGATACCCGATACGACTACAGTAGCCAGCCAAATGGTGTATGGAGTGAGATTGATACCCGGTATGAGAGGTTCCTTGGGTAGCATGGGCAAAATGATACCGCTGATAGCCAGAAATTTTGCCAGTGTGATCATTTCATCATTCTGCATCCGTTGTACAAGTTCTGTGAAGGTGTGTTTCATTTCTGTGAAAAGAAGCACGGTGACTACCATCATCACGTAAAACCAGGAAGGTTGTGTACTTATGATAGGAGCCATACAATAGGTGATAAGGGCGATGATGATTGTTGTCACTCCAAACACGTGGAACTGGGATTGCTTGACATAATAATTGATGCCCAGTAACATACCTAAAATTATTCCGCCTCCCATAAATAAATGCATTTCCTTAGGATCAAGTATATAGAGGAGATATCCCAAAATGCCGATAAAAGTAAAAGTCCGGTCTGTGCCGAAAAGCGTAGTTTCCCCCTCTCGTTTCAGGCTGATTCTCCGTTGGGATAAACCGATGAGTAAAGAGAACAAGGTCACCAGAATGAAAGTAACCAATTGCTGGGGAAGGTAATCGTACAACTTTTCCATAAATCTGTCAAGATTAGGTTGATGTAATAGGTTTTCCTTTTAAACTGCATTGACTCCTCTGATGGATTCAAGTGGCTTTAAAACGCTTGCTTAAACTGGCTTTCTTCAAAAAGTCCTTTTAATTTATCATCATTTTTTATTTGGTTGATGATTGTGGACAGAACTCCTGCTTTAGGCAATTCTACCACAACGTCTGTTTTATATTTACCACCGCTCTGCCGGCTGTTTTCACAGATTACTTTTAAGTTAGCAGCCTCTTGCTGGGTAGCCATATGGATCAGATCTGAGAATTGTTCCCACTCTGCATTACCGAATTTTTTTTGAGACTTGGCAGCCATTTCCGCCTTTGCTTTGATCTGGCTGGTTATTGCGGTACGGGCTGCAATGACCGCCTTCTTTTTGGAGGCAGTGGCATCACCGCTCTGAGCTGATGCTGAGGCACGGAAGAAGTCTGCGTTTGTGCTATATGCATTTCCGGTACAAGGAGTGCTTTGTGCCTGTGCCCATGTTGACATTCCAAGGACGAAGGCTAAAAAATAGATGAATTTATAATATTTCATAGTTGTAATTTTATCAATCTATTGCGAAGATAGAAGAATATTTGATAATATAAACAAGAAAAGGGAAAAAAAAGATTGAGCTTGCTTTATGAAATGATTATATTTGCAGAAATTAAATGAAAGGTTAGTATTCATGGAATCAACAACAAAACTCTATTCATTAAATTACACAAACGCAAATACTTATTTATTTGCATTCGTGTTTATTGTAGGTAATGTGGTATTGCCGCAACTTTGTCATTTGGTGCATTTGGGTGGACCTGCTATGTTACCCATTTATTTCTTCACATTAATAGGTGCTTATAAATATGGATTCAAAGTGGGGATGTTGACGGCTGTTCTTTCTCCGCTTGTCAATAGCTTCTTGTTTGGAATGCCTTCTGTGACCATACTTCCAGCTATATTGGTAAAGTCGGTATTGTTGGCGTTGGTGGCGGGATATATGGCAGATCGTTTCCGTAAGATTACGATTCCTGCATTGCTGGGGACTGTTATGGCATATCAGGTGGTGGGTACCTTGATAGAATGGGCTCTTGTCGGTGATTTCTATTTGGCGGCACAGGATTTCCGGATTGGAATTCCGGGCATGTTGCTCCAGATTTTTGGTGGCTATGCTTTGTTGAAAGCTATTGCAAAAAGATAAGTTGTAAACATTTGATGTTATGCTGCAAATTGTGAAACAGCCTGAAAATGGTGGCGCTGGCTATGTTCTGGTAGCTGTCATGGATGGAGATCCCGGTAAATGGATGACTTTGGTTTTTGATAAATCATTTAATAGTTAATAGATAAAATGACAGGCACATTATTATTTTTAGGATTAGGAATGCAGGAAATATTATTCATTGCATTGATTGTTCTTTTATTCTTTGGTGGGAAGAAGATACCCGAACTGATGAAGGGGTTGGGCAAAGGGGTTAAGAGTTTTAAGGAAGGGATGAACGGGGTGGAGGATGATATAGATGGAAAAGATAAGAAAGGGGAAACGAAAGAGTGACAAATGATGGAACAACAGCAGAAGATACTGACTTTTTGGGATCATCTGGAAGAACTGCGCCATGTCTTGTTCCGTATTGCAGTGGCTGTGGTATTTCTAATGTTGGTAGCATTCTTGTTTAAGGATGAGCTTTTTGCTATTGTTCTAGCGCCTAAGAATGCTGATTTCATTATTTATCGTTTTTTTTGCCGGATAGCTGATTTCATGGCTATGCCTTCATTATGTCCGGAAGTGTTTTATGTGAAAATGATCAATACCCAATTGGCGGCTCAATTCATTACTCATATGAGCGTGTCTTTTTATACGGGTTTTTTGCTGGCATCTCCTTATGTTATTTATCAGTTGTTCCGTTTTGTTTCGCCGGCTTTATACGAGAATGAAAAGAAATATTCTACCCGGATTGTAGGGTGGGGCTATTTTCTTTTTATGATGGGAGTTCTTTTGAATTATTTTTTGATTTTCCCTCTTACTTTCCGTTTTCTTGCTACCTATCAGGTCAGTATGGAAGTGGAGAACACGATTACTTTGTCTTCGTATATGGATACATTGATGATGATGAGCCTGATGATGGGGATTGTTTTCGAGATTCCTGTCCTTTGTTGGCTTTTTGCCAAACTGGGATTTCTTACGGCTGATTTTATGAAGCGGTATCGTCGTCATGCTATTGTTATTATTCTGATAGTTGGAGCTGTTATCACTCCTACGTCAGATGTCTTTACATTGATGATGGTGTCTGTGCCTATGTATTTGCTTTACGAAGTCAGCATTTGGATTGTAAGTCGGATTGGGAAGAAACAGCGGGAAGAATCCGTAGAGGAAGTGCTTGAAAAATCATGAGATGATAATCCTTATAAATGTTATTCCGTAAAAAAGGAAGACCTTTCATGATAGGCCTTCCTTTTTCCATTAGGATCCATACTTTATTAAATTTTCCAGCCAAAGGCTTCTGCTACGGCCGGAAACACAATCTTTCCGTTTACAATATTCAAGCCGTTTTTTAGTCCCGGATCGTTTTCGCAAGCTTTTTCCCAACCAAGATCTGCCAATCTGATAGCGTATGGCAGTGTAGCATTGGTTAATGCCAAGGTTGAAGTACACGGCACGGCTCCCGGAATATTTGCCACACAGTAATGGATGATACCGTCTACTTCGTAAATGGGTTCGGCATGAGTTGTGGGATGGGAGCTCTCAAAACATCCTCCTTGGTCAATGGCCACATCTACCAGTACAGTACCCTTTTTCATCAGTTTCAGCATAGGGCGTGTTATGAGGTGGGGAGCCTTTGCACCGGGGATAAGAACTGCACCGATTATCAAATCAGTTGTTGGCAGTTCTTTTTCTATATTGTGGCTGGACGAGAATAATGTTTTTACATTTTTAGGCATGAACTCACTCAACTGACGCAGGCGGGGTAATGAAATATCACAGATTGTGACATCAGCCCCTAATCCTGCAGCCATTAAAGCTGCATTGGTTCCTACAATGCCGCCGCCTAATACCAGCACTTTGGCTGGCTTGACACCGGGAACTCCACCTAGCAAGATGCCACGTCCTCCTTGAGGCTTCTCCAAAAAACGTGCTCCTTCCTGAGTGGACATTCGTCCCGCCACTTCACTCATGGGAATCAGCAGAGGCAGTCCTCCTTGTTTGTCTGTTACAGTTTCGTAAGCTAGGCATACTGAACCACTACGCATCATTGCCTCCGTTAATTCTTTGTCACAGGCAAAATGGAAGTATGTAAATACCAGTTGGCCCTTACGTACCAGGTTATATTCACATTCGATGGGTTCCTTGACTTTTATAATCATCTCGGCAATGGCGTACACATCTTCTATAGTAGGAAGGATACGCGCTCCGACTTTCTCATACTCTTCATCGGAAAATCCGCTGTTTATACCTGCGGTGTGTTGTATATACACCGTGTGACCTCTCTGTACCAACTCGTGTGCTCCTGCAGGGGTTAATGATACACGATTCTCGTTGTTTTTGATTTCTTTAGGAATTCCTACTATCATAATTGTCACATTTAAGGGGTTTGACTGCCTCAAAGATAACAAAATGTCAGAAAAGTAGGTTTTGTCTGGATATGTTTTTTTCGTAATAAATGTATGTTTAGCAACATTGTTTTAACAGGGATATTCTGTTTTTTATTTGTAAGTTTGCGGAGAGATTCAAAATTTTTGTGATGAGTTCTCCATAAAATAAAGAAAATGACTTTACGAAATTATATAATCATAGCAGCTTTGGGCAGTGTTCTTGCTGTACGGGCACAGGAAGAACCGGCTGCTCCTGTATTCCGTCCTCCTTTTGATTTTCCGCTTATTCTGAGCGGTAATTTCGGTGAACTGCGTTCTAACCACTTTCATGGAGGAGTGGATTTTAAAACCCAGGGAGAGGTGGGAAAACCTATTCATTGCATTGCCGACGGATATGTGAGCCGTGTACTGGTTACTCCCGGAGGATATGGGCAGGCTATTTTTATTACGCATCCCAATGGATATACTTCAGTATATGGACATGTGTTGAAATTTGCTTCTGCAGTGGCAAAAGTGGTGGAGGAATATCAATATCGGCATGAAACTTTTGCTGTGGATTTGAAATTCGAGCCTCATCAGGTCAGTTTCAAAGCTGGAGAAATCATTGCTTTAAGCGGTAATGAAGGGTATTCTTTCGGACCGCATCTGCATATGGAGATACGCCGTACGGATACTGGTGAATTGATAGATCCCTTACAGTTCTATACCGATAAAATTAAAGACACTACTCCGCCACGTGCGTCAATGATTATGCTTTATCCGCAGCGGGGCGCTGGAGTTGTGGAAGGCTCACAAAGAAAAAAATCCATATCTGTTGCTTCTTTGGGACAACCGGTTTCTGCTTGGGGGAAAATAGCCGCTGGCATTAAGGCATACGACTATATGGATGGCACACATAATAATTATGGTGTGCGTTCCGTGGTACTCTATGTGGATACGACAGAGGTTTTTCGCAGTACGGTGGATGGCGTTTTGCCCGAAGAGAACCGGATGATTAATGCCTGGACAGACTATGAGGAGAATGTAAAGAGGCATAATTGGGTGATGCGCTCACAGATTCTTCCCGGAAATAGTTTGCGCATGTTGCAAGCCAATGATGAAGGAGGGGTGGTTACGATTGATGAAGAACGTGATTATCATTTTCGTTATGAATTAGCTGATTTATACGGGAATAAGTCGACTTATCGTTTCATTGTGCGTGGCCGTAGGCAGCCGATAGAGGAATATCATCCGCAGGTAAAACATTATTTGGCATGGAATAAAGGTAATGTGGTTCAGGAACCGGGTATGGAACTGGTTATCCCCCGAGGAATGTTGTATGAGGATGTGGCACTGAACTGTCATGTGGTTAAAGATACAGCCGCAATATCTTACGAGTACCAGTTGCACGATGAGCCAGTAGCTTTGCAGGCTGGGTGCACGCTGATGATCGGGGTACGCCATCTTCCTGTAGAGGATACGTCGAAATATTATGTGGCCCGTAAGTGGGGAAAAAGGAAAGGTTCAGCAGGAGGAATTTATGAAAATGGTTGGATGAAGACTTCCATCCGTGAACTGGGAACCTATACCGTAGCTATAGATACTTTGTCTCCACGAGTGACCCCATTAAATAAGGCACAATGGAAGACAGGTAAGGTTCTGTTCAAAATAGGAGATGCGGAAACGGGTATTAAGGATTATAAGGTGAAGATAGACGGCGAATTTGCCTTATTCGGTTTCAGTTCCAAAAATGCGAAATTGTGGATGAAGCATCCTGAACGGTTAAAAAAAGGAGTCGCCCATAAATTGGAATTGGTGGTGACAGATTATTGTGGAAACGAAACAAAAGAGGAATATGAATTTTGATGGTAAAATAAGTATTATACACAATTAAAAAGTTATATATTAATGAAGAATAAACTGATTTTAGGTGCTGCCTTTCTATTGGCGGCAATAACAGAGAGTTTGGCATGCACTAACCTGATTGTAGGTAAGGGAGCCTCGGTTGATGGTTCTGTTATCGTTTCTTATTCCGCTGATTCATACGGAATGTTTGGCGAGTTGTATCACTATCCTGCCGGTATGCATGAAAAAGGAACCATGCGTGATATCTATGATTGGGATTCGGGCAAATATTTAGGGCAAATAAAAGAAGCGCGTCAAACCTATAATGTGATAGGTAATATGAATGAATTTCAGGTAACCATAGGTGAAACTACTTTTGGTGGACGGGAGGAATTGGTTGATTCTACCGGTATTATGGATTATGGAAGTTTGATTTATGTAGCTCTCCAGCGTTCTCGTACAGCTAAAGAAGCCATACAGGTAATGACGGATTTAGTAAAAGAATATGGTTATTATAGCAGTGGCGAATCATTCAGTATCGCTGATCCCAATGAAGTCTGGATTTTGGAGATGATCGGTAAGGGTCCCGGTGTGAAAGGTGCTGTATGGGTAGCTGTCCGTATACCGGATGATTGTATTGCCGCACATGCTAATCAGAGCCGGATTCATCAGTTCAATATGAATGACAAGGATAATTGCCTTTACTCTCCGGATGTGATTTCTTTCGCTCGTGAAAAAGGTTATTTTGACGGTATGAATAAAGATTTCAGTTTCTCGGCGGCATATAATCCTTTAGATTTTGGTGGTGTACGGTTCTGTGAAGCGCGTGTATGGAGTTTCTATAATATGTTCAACAAGTCGGTGGGAGATACCTATCTTCCTTATATTCAGGGGGACAGCAAAGAACCGATGCCTCTTTATATCAAGCCTTCCCGTAAACTTTCAGTACGTGATGTACAAGCGGCTATGCGCGATCACTATGAGGGTACTCCACTGGATATAACTAATGATCCCGGTGCCGGTCCGTTTAAAACTCCTTATCGTCTGTCTCCCTTGAGTTTTAAAGTAGGAGATCAGGAATATTTCAATGAACGTCCCATTTCGACTCAGCAAACGGCTTTCACTTTTGTGGCACAGATGCGTGCTAACCTGCCCGATGCAATAGGGGGAGTATTATGGTTTGGAACAGATGATGCTAATATGACAGTGTTTGCTCCTGTATATTGTTGTTCGGATCGTATTCCTGACTGTTATAGCGGTAAAGAAGCCGACTGTGTAACTTTTTCATGGGACTCTGCATTTTGGATTTATAATTGGGTGGCCGATATGATTCGTCCACGTTATAGCCTGATGATTGATGATATGCGTGCCGTTCAAAATAATTTGGAAGATACTTATGCGAATGCACAGGCTGGCATTGAATCTTCTGCCATGAGCTTATATGAGAAAGATCCTGTAAAGGCAAAAGAGTTCTTGACTAACTATAGTTGCATGACAGCCGAATCGGCAATAGACAGCTGGAAGAAATTGGGCGAATTTTTGATTGTGAAGTATAATGACGGTGCTGTGAAAAAGATGGCAAAAGATGGAACCATACTTCGTCCTGAAACCGGTCATTGCGCTCCTTTGGTACGTCCGGGGTATCCCAAAGAATTTTTGGAAGAACTGGTAAAGGCCACCGGTGAACGCTATAAGATGAAATAGGATATATTTTTGTATGTTCTGAAAGTCTGATTAATTAGTGGAGGGGCAGGTTATGATCCTGCTCCTGTGCATAATAAGATAGTTTTTTAGATTGTATTCAGGATGCCTGGGAACTTTTCTGACTGTTATATAGTAGTGTTTTTTTACCTTGTATGGTCTTCTGCTTTTTTATGACAGATTATTTTAGGGGGATAATCCTTTATATCTCTAATTTTCTTCTTTCAAATTTCTAGGATTTTTAATTTAATTCTTTTACATTTGTCAAGACGTAAAAATCGGATGTAATTATAAACCTTATAAATAACAAAAAATTATGGAAAATGAAGAATTGATAAAGCAAGTGACAGAGAAAGCAGAGAAATGGTTAACACCTGCTTATGATGCCGAAACACAGGCTGAAATTAAGAAAATGTTGGCGAATCCCGATAAGACTGATTTGATTGAAGCATTTTATAAAGATTTGGAGTTTGGGACAGGTGGTTTGCGTGGTATTATGGGCGTGGGCAGTAACCGTATGAATATTTATACGGTAGGTGCTGCTACTCAAGGTTTGTCCAATTATCTAAATAAAAATTTTAAAGATCTCGATCAGATATCTGTTGTGGTAGGTCATGATTGCCGTAACAACAGCCGTTTGTTTGCGGAAATTTCTGCCAATATCTTTTCTGCGAACGGTATTAAAGTATATTTGTTTGAAGATATGCGTCCTACTCCTGAAATGTCATTTGCTATCCGTCATTTCGGTTGCCAGAGCGGTATCAATATTACTGCCTCTCATAATCCGAGAGAATACAATGGTTACAAGGCTTATTGGGATGATGGTGCACAAGTATTGGCTCCGCACGATAAGGGTATCATTGATGAGGTGAACAAGATTTCATCGGCTACTGACATCAAGTTTGAAGGTAACAAGGATCTGATTCAGATTGTGGGCGAAGAGGTAGACAGCGTCTATTTGAATAAAGTGAAAACAATTTCTATTGATCCTGAAGTGATCAAGCGTCAGAAGGATTTGAAAATTGTGTATACTCCGATTCATGGTACAGGTATGATGTTGATTCCGCGTGCATTGAAGCAATGGGGATTTGAAAATGTACATACCGTGCCTGAACAAATGGTGAAGAGTGGCGATTTTCCGACTGTTGTCTCTCCGAATCCGGAAAATGCCGAGGCTTTGTCTATGGCTATTGATTTGGCTAAGAAAATAGACGCTGACATTGTAATGGCTAGCGATCCGGATGCTGACCGCGTAGGTATGGCTTGTAAAAATGACAAAGGAGAATGGGTGCTGATCAATGGTAACCAAACCTGTTTGCTGTTCTTGTATTATATAATAAAGAACCGTATTGCGATGGGTAAGATGAAGGATGATGATTTCATTGTGAAGACTATCGTTACTACGGAACTGATTAAATCTGTCGCAGACAAGAATCACATCGAAATGTTGGATTGCTATACCGGATTCAAGTGGATTGCACGTGAAATCCGTTTGCGTGAAGGCAAACAGCAATACATCGGAGGTGGTGAAGAAAGCTACGGATTCCTGGCCGAAGACTTTGTCCGTGATAAAGATGCTGTTTCTGCTTGTACATTGTTGGCGGAGATTTGTGCTTGGGCAAAAGACCAGGGCAAGACCTTGTTCGAAGTTTTGCTTGATATTTATGTGGAGTATGGTTTCTCAAAAGAAACTACTGTGAATGTTGTGAAACCAGGAAAGAGCGGGGCAGAAGAGATTAAGGCAATGATGGAAAACTTCCGTTCTAATCCTCCGAGAGAAATAGGCGGTTCTAAGGTTGTTCTTGTCAAGGACTTTAAAACTTTGAAGGTGACAGATGGTAACGGGAATATAACAGAAATAGATATGCCGGAGGCTAGTAACGTATTGCAATATTTTACGGAAGATGGAACTAAGATTTCAGTTCGCCCGTCAGGAACAGAACCTAAAATCAAATTTTATGTGGAAGTAAAAGGTGAAATGGGTTGCCACAAATGTTTCGATGCCGCTAATGCAGCTGCTGAGGAAAAGGTGGAAGCCGTAAGAAAATCACTGGGAATTTAATCGAGTATAAGCATCGGGCGAAAGTCTGAGAGAATATTCATAAATAAAAGAAGGGGTGGTGGAGATGTATTTCTCTATCCCCCTTTTCTTTTATTTCCGTGCCATTTATATCAAAATCTACACTTCTTTGTTTATTTTTTGTTGTAACTTTGCCTTCTGTTTTAAATAAGGTAAAAGATATGATGTGGTTACTTTTGGCATTTCTCTCGGCTGCATTGCTGGGATTCTATGATGTATTTAAGAAACAGTCGTTGAAGGACAATGCGGTTATTCCGGTATTATTTCTGAATACGTTGTTCTCTAGTTTGATATTTCTTCCTTTTATTGTATTGTCAGTGTGGAGGCCGGGAATATTGGAGGATTCTATTTTTTATGTGCCTGTTGCAGGGTGGGAGGTGCATCGCTATGTGGTGTTGAAATCTGTTATTGTCCTTTCGTCGTGGATATTGGGATATTTTGGGATGAAGAATCTGCCTATCACAATTGTGGGACCTATAAACGCTACTCGTCCGGTGATGGTGTTGGTGGGAGCTTTAGTGGTCTTTGGTGAGCGATTGAATTTTTACCAATGGATTGGTGTGCTGATGGCTGTCTTCTCTTTTTTTATGCTGAGCCGCAGCGGAAAGAAAGAGGGAATAGATTTCAAACATAATAAATGGATTTATTATGTGGTAATGGCAGCTGTGTTGGGAGCGGTCAGCGGGCTTTATGACAAGTATCTCATGGCGCCTGTCGATCAAGGAGGTATCGGACTGGATAGAATGATTGTACAGTCATGGTATAATATCTATCAATTGTTTATGATGGGAGGTGTTTTGATGTTGTTATGGTGGCCGAAGCGCAAATCTACCACTCCGTTTCATTGGCATTGGTGTATTATTCTGATATCTATTTTTCTGTCGGCAGCTGATTTTGTTTATTTCTATGCCTTAAGCTTGGACGGTGCAATGATTTCCATAGTATCTATGGTAAGGCGTGGCAGTGTGCTTGTTTCTTTTCTATTTGGTGCAATGGTATTCCGTGAGAAGAATCTTAAAAGCAAGGCTGTGGATTTGGCACTGGTACTTATTGGTATGATATTTTTGTATTTGGGAAGTCGGTAAGCAAAAAAGACGGGGTGTGACTCATCGTGCATACCCCGTTATTCTTGATTACTCTATAATGATTTTATATTCTACATCAAACGTTTCTTTTGGTTCCAATTTCTGTATCCATTCACGGTCCTTTAATTCGCCCGAATACCCTACAGAATCGCAACGTCCATACCATGGTTCAATGCAAACAAATGGGCAATCGGGATGTGTCTTGGTAGGAGACCACAAAGCTACCAATGGAGAATTAAATTCCAAGCTGATATGGGGCTTTTTCTTTTTATCCAGTAAGGTTATTTTTTTCAGTTGTTTATTGTCAAAAATATAAGTGTCACAATCAAAAGTATGAATATCAATTGGCATCAGCCCTTCTTTGTTTAATTTTAGTACATGACGTTCTGGTGATACGCACCCCTTTTCGGTTGGCATGATATATTCTAAGTCAGACTTTCGGTCAAAAACAAAGAAGCCACGATCCTTTGTAGCAGCATCGAACTCGGGGAAATAGAAAGCTGGGTGTGCTCCAATCTGGAAATACATATCCATAGCTCCCAGATTTTCTACACGCCATTTTACGGTGATTTTATTTTCCTCCAATAAATATCCCACCAGCAGGCGGAAGGGAAAAGGAAACTTGCCCAATGTATCAGGAGTGCTTTCCAACCAATATACAGCTCCTTTGTCTTCTTTATAGGTTAGTTTGAAGTCCATATCACGTGCAAAACCGTGTTGTCCTATTTCATAAGTGTTTCCGGCATGACGGTATTTATTGTTCCACACACGTCCTACTATAGGGAAAAGGACAGGTGAACGCCGTCCCCAAAATTTAGCGTCGCCCTGCCAAAGATATTCTTTGCCATCCTTTTTGATACTTTGAAGCTCGGCGCCATGCTCGGCTATTTGTACAGTCAGGATAGAATTAGATAGTGTTTCCATGTTTCTTCGTTTATAAATTCTTTTTTCAAAGGTAGGGATGTTTCATGACATGACAAAGTGAATCTTCATCTTTGTGTAAATTTTATCTAAAAGGCTGTTTGGGTCAAATAAATTTTAATAAAAGTATATGGTTGTGTTTATTTTTGCTTATGTTTGTCAATAAGCTATGAAGGAGGATAAGATGGAGAACATACATTTGATATTTAAATTTTTATGGTATAGTGTATTATTTTGTATATGGGGAGTATCTTGTACAAGTTCCGGAACTTATAAAAAGACCCAAATGGATATCTATATGCAGTATTATGATTTTATAATTGATTCATTGTCAAAAAATCCTAGTTATGTATGTACCCGGACTGCCAGGCAAATGTCGGTTGCCACAGATAGTGTGGCGTATTACCATTATCTTGTTCTTTTGGCAAAAGCATATATGTTTAAATCCGAGATGGATTCGGCTAAACTTAGCATGGATAGAGCGGAAGTATTTTGCGATGGAGCTGAACCGTCATCGTTAATTAATGATTTGTATGCTGAGATTTACAATATGCGGGGTAATGTATGTGCTCGTCAAGGGTTGACAGATTCTTCAGTGGTATGTTTTCAAAAAGCATTTGATTATCGTTTGAAGGGTAGTAACAGAGATATGCTTCATGATATTTCTATTAATTTGGCTGATGCTTTTGTCCGTACCGGTCATTATGATAAAGGCGCGATGTGGTATCGTAAAGCTTTGTCTTACTGTGATTCATTGAAGATTCCTGAAGAAAAACGTTTTCCTGTTTATTACGGATTGGCACAGGTTTATATGGAACTTCGTGATTTTACGTCTTGTGATCATTACTATGAACTGGCTGCCCGGCAATATGATAAGATGCTTCCATTTGAGAAACATATTTATTTGAATAATCGTGGTAATTCTTATTATTTTCGTGCTGATTATCCTAATGCTTTGGAATTTTTCAGAAAATCATTATTGTTAGCTCGTTCTTATCCGGATATGATTTTTGAGGAACATCTGACTGAAATGAATTTGGGAGAAACTTTTCTATTGATGAATCAGGTTGATTCTGCCGCATACTATTTAAACCTTTGCAGTGATTTTTTTCGTTCTATCGAAAATCAGACGGCTCTCTATTATTTGGATACCCAATTGATTGAACTTGCCTTGAAGCAGAATAACTTGTCTTTAGCACGTAAACGTATGTCTGAGGCTATACAGCCTGATTATGTGGAACCGAATATGCAGCATATCCGTAACCGTTACCTGCAACATTATTTTGAAGAGGTGGGGGATTTCAAACAAGCCTATTATTATCAAATGGAAAATCAGCGTATTGATGATTCTACACGTAATGAGCGTATTAAAATGCGTACAGCTGAAATTGATCTGAAATACAGTCAGGACACCACGCTGATGAAGCAGAAAATTTTTATCCAGCAAAAAGAGAATGAAGTACTGGCGCTGAATCAGACGCTTTACCTGTGGATGTTTGCCTGCATCTGTATTTTGGGGCTCGTTGTTTTTGTTTACATGTACAACAAGAGACAGCGTTTCCTGCTGCAAATGAAAAGTCAGAATATGATTGCCACTTTGCGTATGGAGAATATCCGTAACCGGGTTTCCCCCCATTTCATTTTTAACATTCTGAACCGTGAGATGGGAAACTACACCGATGAGCAGGCCGGAAATATGCGTGGGTTGGTAAAGCTGATGCGGCGCAACCTGGAACTGACCGAACAGCTGTGCGTTACCATGGCCGAGGAACTGGACTTTGTCAATACGTTTATCAACCTGGAACGTGAAGCATTGGGAGATAGCTTTATACTGTCCACATCCATAGATGCTGCCATCCATCTTGACCAAGAAATACTTCCTTCCATGATGATACAGATTCCGATAGAAAATGCTATCAAGCATGCCCTGAAGGACAAAGAGGGGATGAAAAGACTGTGGATTGATATCAAGAAGACCGGGGAGGGAATCTGCGTCAAGGTGCGTGACAATGGGGGAGGTTACCGGATAAACAGTGCCAACCATGGTACAGGCACCGGTATAAAAGTGATTCTTCAAACCATACAGTTGTTGAACGCCAACAATAAAAAGCATATCGACATATCCATAACCAATGTGCAGCTGGAAGACGGAGAAACCGGTTGCGAGTTTGCTGTCTTCCTGCCCCAAGGCTATGATTATAATTTGAAAAAGATGGTTTAGTTGTTATTTTTGCTAGGATAGTGTCCGAAACGGTCGCTATAGTTCCATAACCGGAGTGTCGGGTTTGTGCGTTAAAACATGTTTTAATACTTTTGTTCCGTTAATAACTAAAGCAGGATTGTTTACTATGGATAAACTATACAGGGTCGTAATAATTGATGATGATGAGTTCTCTGCGGACAATCTTTGTCTAGAGCTGAAGAAATATAACAGGCTGTCTATAGACGGGATGGCACGTAACGGTGCGAATGGCCGGAAATGCTGGAAAAGGTTCATCCGGACTTGCTGTTTCTGGACGTGGAATTGCCGGACATGAAGGGCATGGAACTGCTGGAACAGCTAAGGGGGGCAATCACTTGGAATATGCAGATTGTGTTCTATACAGCTTATGATAAGTACATGATTTATGCTATTCGTGGGGCAGCTTTCGACTACTTGCTGAAGCCTATAGACAAGAAGGAGCTGGAAGGGATTATTGACCGCTTCATGAAAAAGGCGGAAGAGTCGGCAGCCGCATCTTTGGTTATCCCTCCGCGTGTGTATTCGGCCGGTGAGCATACTTTTATGATATCCACACCCATCAATGACTTGCGCATTCTGCGCTCCATTGACATCGGTTTTTTCCGTTATAACTCCGACCGGAAACTGTGGGAAGTGGTGCTGAACAACCAGCTGCCTTTGCTGCTGAAGAAAAATACTACGGCCGATCATATCAGGGATATGACTCCTGCTTCGTCCAGATCCATCAGTCGTATATCATTAATATCAATTATCTGATGATGATTAAGGAGAACCGCTGCGTCATGTTTCCCCCGTTTGAGAATATTACGGAACTTCAGGTTTCCAAGAAGTTCAGAAAAGAATTGCAGGATAGGTTTTATTTGTTGTAGTGAATCTATTGATGACGTTGAAAATACAAGTTTATAGAAAGTGATTTTAAGTCACAGTGGAAAAGCAGGAGTCGTGAGATTGCTGCTTTTTTTGTTTTTAGTGCTTAATTTTCCCTTTGCGGTATATGGAAATGAGGCTATATAGTCGTTAATTTAGATAGAATAGTATGCTTGTTAGGCTGTTTGATACTTTCTCTTGGTTTTGTGAATTTGTAAAATGACGTTAATTGTTTTTCTTTGAAGCCGCATAAGGTTAAAAAAAGACATGTATATGAATGAAGTAAAAAAAGTAATATTGTTTTTATTATGCTGTGCTATACCTTTTAGTTTTTATGCACAGAAGGCGCGCCAAAATGCTGTAACAAAGAAATGGGGATATGAGCAGACCGAAAATAAAGGATGGTGGGAAAATTCAAAATATAGGGGTAATTCTATGTTTGGTGGATGGGATGCGGCTTTAGTAAATCAGGATTATGAGATAAATTGGTTGATTTCTCCACAATATGAAGGGGTGACCAAGAGATTTACAGAAAAGTTGGCAGGAGTAGTTTTAGGAGGAAAAGTAGGTTTTATAGACATACACAACCGTTTTATAATTAAACCGCAGTTTGAAAATGCAGATGATATTCATGGATTTAATTTAGGACTGTCTGCGGTAAAGAAGAATGGCAAGTTTGGCTTTATAAATAAAAAAGGAGAATTTGTCATTGAACCTCAATTTGATTACGCTGATAATTTTAGAGATAACATGTTGGCTACAATCAAGCAAGATGGTAAGTTCGGGGCTATTAATTTAAGGGGAGAAATCGTTGTCCCATGTAAATATATTCTAGAAGAAGCAATGATAAGCGTTCCTATATCCAATAAGGTATATCGCCAGAAACAAGAAGAAGTGAAAAATGCGAAAGGGAACGGTGATTTTGATGATTTGCTTGATAAAATCGCTGAATGTAGCAGAGAGGTCAATGAAAAAATTAATAATCCTGGAGCAGAAGTTATAACCGATTCTCTCAGAATAAGGGAAGATAATGGTAAAATGGGCCTTGTAGTGGGAGGACAAACTGTAATTCCTACAGAATATGAGGAGCTTATAATAGCAGAAGATGGATTTGTTCTTGCTTGCAAGCAGGATAAATGGGGGGCTTTGGATATATATGGGCGTACTATATTGCCTTGTGTTTATCAATGGGTATATTATGATGTATCGGCAAAGGTCTGGATTGCCAAAAGTCTTGCAATGGGGCTATATAATAGTCAAGGTGCTTTATTACTACCGGGAAGGATTGATTATATAGGTAGTTTTGTGGATGGCAAAGCACCTGTTTGGCTGAATTCCGTACTCGGTTGGATAGATACGAAGGGACAACTCTCTGATGGCTTTGCAGAGGATGTGACAGAATCCTTTTTGAAAGAAGAAAAAAAGGGAGTGGCAGGTGCTTGGGGTATGTTTAATTTATTGACAGATTTGATTCCGGACTATGCCATGGCCCACTATTATATGGGAAAAGGGCAAGTGACTGATGGCATTTATTCTAAAGGAATGGAGCATCTGAAGATAGCGGCAGAATTGGATCCGGATAATGGAGAAGTAGCGTTAGCGCTGAAGCAAGCCAAAAAGGACAAGAAGAAAAGAACGTTGAATACGATTGGTTACATTGCAAGTGTGCATAATGATTTGGAATCTACAAACTCTAATTCTTTTAAAGATGAAAGCAGAAATCAAAATAAGCCTTCATCCGGAATTAATCTGGGAGTTTCTATGGATGAGGTAGATGCCCTTGGTGGGTCTACAGCTACTGCTATAGCAGGAGGTAGTAATCATTGTGGTTTTTTGAAATATGTGTTAGAAGATCTTGAAGAAAAGATTCAGAAGAATACGGGCGAATTGATGGGAGAGTATTATCGGAAAGTGAAGGATGAATATTTGCAGTTTGCCGGTAAAGAAGGGTGTGAACAATAATATATAATTAAAGAATAGAATTATGAGAGTAATGAATATGAAATTTGTCGGTAGAATCATTATGACGGTTCTTTTTGTATTCATCTGTATTGGAGCGCACGCAGGTGATGACCCTTTAAAATATGAGATAGAGGGAGAAGGAGTAGGTGCACAAGGTACTTATTTGGTAAAAGTGACAGTAATCCAGAAGAAAAGTAAATTGGATGTCGATGTGATCAAGAAGTGTGCAGTTCATGGGGTGCTTTTTAAAGGATTTTCCAGCCAGACTTCACGCACCCGGCAGAAACCTTTGGCAGGAAGTATGGTGGTAGAACAGCAACATCAGGATTATTTTGATGTCTTTTTCCAAAAAGGAGGTTCTTACATGAATTTTGCCAATATGGTAGGAGAGAATCTTTCAGTGGTGAAGATGGGAAAGCAGTATCGAATTTCAGCAGTGGTTTCCGTTGCGAAAGACGCCCTCTATCAAGAGCTGGTATCAGCCGGAGTTATTAAAGGACTAAATAATGGATTTTAGCTTATGTATAAGAGGTTGATTGTTACTTTTCTGATACTGGCTGACGGATTATTGTCTGCTTTTGCCCGGCAGGCTCGTGATGTGATTAATCTGAATAATGGTAACTTGTATCATTGAAATTAGACTATGAATTTTAAAGAAGAAAAAATTATGAAACATCTGTTTTATACGTGGAAATTGGGATGTCTGCTTTTACTTATCCTTGCCGGATGCAGCAGCAAAAAAAGTGTTTCTTCCTATCATTCCTTTGAGAGTGAATGTTTGGGAGTAGAACTGGATGGGTCGGAAACACTTCGCGCCTGGGGCAGAGGGAAAAATCGTACAGATGCTATAGAGCAGGCAAAGAAAAATGCAGTAAGAGATGTCTTGTTCAAAGGTGTTGTTGCCGGTAGTCGTGAATGTAGTGTGCGCCCTTTGATAACAGAAGTGAATGCACAGGAACGGTATGCATCTTATTTTAACGACTTTTTTAGAGACGGAGGGGAATATCTGAAGTATGTAAGTATGGAAGATAAGAAAACAAATTCTAACACGAAGGCTTCTAATAAAACCCAAATTTCTTATTCCACTACGGTGCGTGTGCTTCGTTCTCAATTACAGCAGAAACTGATAGAAGATAAAATTTTAAAACCATAAAGACAGAAAAACATGAAAAAATTATATGCTATTTTATTTCTTGTAGCACTTATACACACCGGAGTGTATGGGCAGGCTAAAAAACCCACCATTATGGTTGTTCCCGCTAATGTGTGGTGTACCCATAATGGTTATACACAAAAATATAACAATCAAGGCACTATTACCGAAATTCCGGATTATAAAAAGGCATTGGATAATGATTTGAACTTGGTGAATGTCATAACGAAAATAGGTGAATTGATGGCTGAAAAAGATTTTCCGTTGAAGGATATGGCATCTTCTATTCGTTCCATAGAGCAGAGTTCGGCGGAACATGAGATGACTACCAGTTCTACTTCGGGAGCTTCACTGGCAGAGTCTCCTTTGGATCGGTTAATGAATAGAGCTAAAGCTGATATTCTGATTGAAGTAGTTTGGAATATTAATACAATGGGTCCCAAACGTTCTGTTACTTATACTTTGCGAGGCTTGGATGCCTACACTAATAAGCAGGTCGCAGCGACGCAAGGTACGGGAGAACCTTCTATGGCTGCTGAAGTGGCAGTATTGTTGGAAGAAGCGGTAGTAGACAAGATGGATGCTTTCGTAAGTCAATTACAGAAACATTTTGATGATTTGATGGCTAATGGCCGTGAAGTGGCATTAGAAGTCCGTGTGTTTGATAATGGGAGCGGCGTTAATTTGGAAAGTGAATTTGGGGGGGCTGAACTACAGGAAATCATAGAAGATTGGGTGGCGCAGAATACGGTGGCTCATCGTTTTAGTTTAACTGATGCAACTGAGAATATGATGCTTTTTGAGCAGGTACGCATTCCGCTTTATCGTGAAAATGGAATGGCTAGAGATACAAGAAGCTTTGCAAATGATTTGCGCAAATATCTCAATCAGAAAGCCAATCTTACCTGCAAAGTAATGACGAAAGGGTTAGGTAAAGCTGAATTGGTTATCGGAGAAAAATAGAAAAGATATGAAAATAAGGAATATGATATTTGCCGCTTGGTGCGCATGTTGTGCCATGTCTGTGGCAGCACAGGATTGTGAGATAAGCCTTATCATAGCTAAAGCTGCCCAGAAAGAGGAACTTCCATCCCAGGTACAAGAGATTTTAGGAAATCGTTTAGCTGCGGCAGTGGCCGGTCAGGGGAGTGTTGCCAATTCCAATTTTACACCATTCTTTATCACAGCTAAGACCAATACTTTATATAAGGAAACATTGTCCGGTCCTCCTGTCAGTACAGCGCTTACTGTTCAATTGACTTTGTATATAGGCGATGCAGTAGGGCAGAAAGTATTTTCTACTCTCACTGTGGATGCAAAAGGAGTAGGTACTAATATTAACCGGGCATATATCAATGCTTTCCGTGCAATAAATGGCAATAACGTGAAAATACAAGAATTTATACGCGAAGGGAAAGAAAAAATTATCTCTTGGTATAATAGTAATTACAGGCAAATATTGGTAAAAGCGCAAAAAAGTGCTTCTATGCATGAGTATGATGCTGCATTGTATTATGTTACCTCTATTCCTGAATGTTGTGTCGGCTATGAGGAAGCTAGTAAACTGATAGACACTTATTATACTCAATATGTGAATTATAATTGTCAATTGATTATGCAATACGCCAGATCCGAATGGGCGAAGTCACCCGATGCGGAAGGTGCTTCAAAGGCTTTTGACTGGTTGGTTTTCATTGAACCGGGAAGCAGTTGTGAAGGTGAAGCTAAAGTTTTGTATAATGAAATAAAGCAAAAGGTGACCAGTGATTGGGATTTTGAGAATCGTGAGAAATATAAGGATGAAGCGGGGCTGAAAAAGCAGAGGATAGAAGCTGCCAGAGCTATAGGTGTAGCATTTGGTAATGGGCAGCAACCGGTTACTACTAATATTACTTGGCTCCATTAATTCAAGTTCAAATGATTTTAAATAAAGAGAATATGAGAAATAAAAAAGTTATCCTAATTCTATGTCTGCTGGTGCTGGTCAGTAGCTCTGTGCAAGCTCAGAGGTTGAAGGCCGTGCAGAATGAAAAGGGGCGTTATGGCTTTATGACGGAAGACGGGACGGTAGTGATAAAATATAAATATGATGAAGCTACTCCCTTTAAAGACGGTATCGCTAAAATAGGAAAAGATGGAAAATACAGTCTGATTAATGAAGATGGTGAAATCATTACAAAACGGAAATATACATATATCGGTGAATTTTATAACGGGGTTTGCCCCGTCGCTGAAGGTGGAAATACTAAAAAAGGAGTAATGCTAACCACGGGTGGGCTCATAGGCAATAAAGCTAGTAGCAATACAGGTGAAAAATGGGGGTTGATTGATAAGACAGGTAAGGAAATCCTGAAAACCGATTATGAAGCAATGGGAGATTTGAATAAGAAACTGATATATGTCTTGAAAGGCAAGAAGTTCGGGTTCATTGATTCAGCTGGCAATATCATAGTGAAGCCTACTTATAATTTTATTGGCAGTTTCAATAACCAAGGAATCTGTTGGGTTAATATCGGTGGCAAATACGATAAAAAGAACAACATGGTGTCTAAAGGTAAATTCGGGTTAATCAATGAAAATGGGCGGGAAATAATTCCTGCCAAGTATGAAGATGTGGGCAACTTCCCTGTTTTGCGAGATAAGAAAACCGGAGCTTTGCTTGATGAGGCTGCCTTTTATACCAAGGCAGACCAGTCTGCATTTCCGGCTACCAAGCAGGAAATACAGAGCTTGCTGCTTCCCAAACCTCATGCCGCTGAGTCCCAGTTGTCTTCATCGAGGGTCGATTATTTTTATTTCATTAATAAGAAATCCCAAGGGTTGGTAGATATCCATGGAAATACTATTATTCCTTTAACTGCCAATCAGGCTATTCTTCCTCCTTCAGACAATATGCTTAGGCTTGCTAAAGTGGAAAAGAAGCAAAATAGCTAAAGCTTATTATGATTTGGATGCTGAAGTGATGGTCAGAATATCTTCTTCAGAAAAGGGAAAGTTTGGAGCTTTCAGCCATAATTTAGCTCCGGTTTCATTGGATGATGAATTGTTTTTCATAGATAAAAAGGGGAATAAGGTGATTGGTGGCCTGTCAAAGGCTTTCCTAAGTAATGAAGGATACCGGGTGGTACAAAAGGGATCGGCTTTTGGCGCTATTGATTCTACAGGGGCGGTTGTTATTCCTATTGAATATACCAATTCGCTTACCAGCGTGAACAATGGACGTTTGGGAGTACAAAAAAATGCTTCTTGGTTTTATGTGGATATGAAAGGACAAATCGTATCCGATAAGTATGACCGTATAGGCAATTTTCATCAGGGGTATGCATCCGTATGCCTGAACAAATTATGGGGGGCTATTGATTTGCAGAACCGGGTTGTCGTTCCTTTAGAGTGGCAAGGTGTAGCTCCTATAGTCGATCCGAAATTGATATGGGTGAAAAAGGATAACCTGTATTATCTTTATGATGGGGTGCAAAAGTCTGTTCGTCTGAAGCAGGGATTTGCCAATGCGTCCAACTTTGATAATGAGATGGCTTATGTGATGTCTGATGGAAAGTGGGGGATTATTGATCCGGATGGCAAGGTACTGGTGCCTTGCTTGTTCGAGAAAGAAGAGGATATGGTCTTGGCCAAACAATATATGTTAGCGGAAGACAAGAAGAACTTGACCGAAGTAGAGGCTCTTCGAGTGATTGCACGTTTTGACCCGGATACAAATATGTTTAAGATAACCTCTGTCATTCCGGATAAACATTGGGATTATTAATTATTGAATGTTTGAAAAATGAAAAGATTCATTATAATACAGCTGTTGGCGGTGGTATTCGCCGCTCAAATTCAAGCCCAGGGAGACGGCGAAATAAAATATCGCCGCAGTTCTCTTTATAGCATGATGATCAATCACGAAGGAAGAGAATTTGGTGATGAAATAAAGGATGTTTTTCTCAAAATTCCTGTCCCTGATAAATACAATAACCATGATTTAAGTGTAAAAGTAATCTATACTTCTGAAAAGAAATTGGATAAAAACCATGAGGAGATAGATGAATTTATCAGAAACAATGGTATTGCCAGCCGTATGGTAGGACGCTGGTTTAACCGTGATTACATGACAGGGATCTGTGATGTGGAACTGGTGAAAGAACGAGGGCTGTATAACGCTTCCGAACTGGACAAGGCTCTGGCATCCAAGACTCAACGCGGAAACGCTCTGCTGGAAGATGCCGGTGAGGACTTGATTGGAAATACTTTTCTTATTGTGAATGACATTCGCTATATTGACCGTTCAAAAGGTTCAAGTGTGTGGGGAGGAATTGTCAAAGGACTGGGTGCGGCAGCGGCTATTTACACCGGTGAGACATCCTATATGGATTTAGGTAATTCTACGGGAGATATGGTTGCATCCTGTAAGGGGTTTAAAGTAAATATTGATACTTATCTCTATCAACTGGTTTGGGATGAAGAGACCGCAACAAAATTCTATACTCAATATTATACTGATAAGGATAATAAGGAGAAGGTGAATGCTTTCAATAATAACCGTAAGATGTTCAAGTTGAAGTATGTGGGCAGCCAGCATAGTGATGGAAGTAACACTTCCTTTTTGGGGATTAACTTGGATGAGCCCCAGCAAATGGTGCGAAAGGCATGCCAACGTGCCATTGATGAAAATATAGCGAGTCTGCAAAAGAATTTTGACCAGTTCAAAGTGAATACTCCTTAATCAGTGTTTCTCCCCTGAAAGCTTATATTGGCTTGAAAGAGGGAGTCACTGAAAAGTCTAGATTTGAAGTGCTGGAAGCTGAATTGAGCAAAGAAGGCAAAATGACTTATAAGCGTGTAGGAGTGATTCAGCCTAAGGAAAATCTGATTTGGGATAATCGCTATATGGCTTCCGAGGAACAGGCTTATGGTTCGGACTTTGGTTTTACCACTTTCCGAAAAGTATCGGGTGGCGATTTTTATCCGGGAATGTTGATTCGTGAAATAAAATAAGTGTTTAAGTTAGCCGGCTTCGTCAACAGAAGTGAAAATTGGTTGCTTGCCAAAAAGATTTGTTGATATGGCTGAATAGTGAAACATAAAACAAACAGGCGTTTATTCTTCGGAAATGAACGCCTGTTTGTTTATGTTTTAAATGGTTCTATACTGCCGGCTTGGAGAGGTGTGAAAAGTAGAACTGTTTTTTTGATGGCTCTTCCAATTTCATATCATATAGAGCTGGAATGTGAAGCTTAATTTACATATTTTCAAGCTTGTCTTATTGGCATAATTTATTTATTGTATATATAGTCGTTAATTTTAGCTGCTTGGTATCTGCTTTAGTGTGTTTAGTGTAAATCTTGACAAATGATGGTTTTTTGATTGTAAAAGTTGCAATACATTTGCAAATGTAAACTTATAGAGTCAATTGTTACGAAGTATGGAAAAGACAATTATTGCAGCACTTTTAATGCTGATTTCGTTAATATCGTATGCACAGGGTTTAATGTGGACTGCGAAGGCTGAACTCAATATGAGCAGCATGTCTAACGTAGAGGAATCTAAAATGCATCCAGGTTTCTATGCAGGAATAGGAGCTGGGTATGTTATTGATGAAACTCGGTCTGTCCGTCCTTCTTTATTGTTCACTATGAAAGGAGTGAAACAAGATTACAAATTTTAATAAAAATACTGCATTATGAAGAAACTGTTTTTTATCATGGCTATGTCCGTATGTGCATTCACGGCACAAGCACAAACTACTTCCGGTATTCGTGTGGGGTTAAATATGACCAGTGCTACAGGGAAGTATAATGATCTTATGGCAGATCAAGATTATAATAATAAAAGCTATATGGGTTACAGTATCCATTATTTTATAGATGTTCCTGTGATTGGAAACTTCAGTATTCAGCCTGCTGTTGGACTTTCTATGAAAGGTATCACTTATGAGTACGATAAATTTACCACTAAAAAGTCGCATCGGCTCGATTTGGATTCTTATAAGAAATATGATGTGACGGAATCTCGCGGCACTAGTGTCACTCAAAAACATAATCTGGGATATTTGGACGTTCCTATTTTATTTGCTTATGCTTTACCTTTGTCAGAATCGTTTAGGGTTCAGTTGGGAGTGGGGCCTTACTTCTCTTATGGGTTGTTTGGTAAGTTTAAATATGAGTCGGATAAATATTTGACAGTATCCCCCGACAAATATGGAGAAAATAAACATACCATAACCAAAGATGATTATCCCTCCTTTGGCAAGAATGATGATGCGGACGATCCTAAAGGTAATATTAACCGTTTTGATTGGGGAATTGCCGTACAGGGCAGCATTTATTGGAAACGCTTGTTTTTGAATGTCGCTTATCAAAAAGGTTTGAAATCGGCTAATATTACTGACGAGAAGAATGAAGGGAAAGATAAATTGGCCCTTTCCAATTTGTCGTTAGGGTTAGGCTTTATATTTTAAGTTGTGAACAGGCTGAGGAACTGTTGGAAAATAGAAGAATAGAGAGGCATCAGAAATTTGATGAAACTTGTGCACCCTTTCTTGCCGAAATGAAGAATCTGTCGGATGTAAATGGAGGTTCACTTGGAAACGTATGTGTAGAAACCCGTTTCCGGTCACAGTTCCGTATCGTTCCGAAAGCCTTTATTCTTTTCGGAAAAGACAAGGACGTTTACAAAAAAGATGAAGACGTCTGATAAAAAGAACAAGACGTTTCATTCCAAAGATCTATATCTTTCAATCTTTAGTTTAAGTCTTTCCGGCTCTACCGGTTTAGCCTTCTCCTCCGAAAGGGAAGGATGCTGGATGTGACGGCAAAACTTGGTACAGGATTTCGTGGAACTTGCTGCAAGATCCGACAGAACTTGTATCAAGATTCTGAATACTTTAGCAAGGAAAGTCGCAGTTTCGAGGCTGCACAAGCTTACCGTGTTTATTGCACAAGCCTGCTTTGTCCACCGGACAGGGGCAGGCTTGTGCAATAAACACGGTGGATAAAGTGGTGGCTGCAGGCATTTTTCTTGCATAAAATAATGTATTGCCATCACCTCTCTACTCCCTATTCATAGGGAGTACAGGGAAAAGGTGACAGCAGTGGCAACAGAATTATAAAACTCTGTTGTAGGAAAGTGGGTCAATTGGAAACGACTCCTCTGTACAACACACGTTATCTTTTATTTTCTTTTTCCGGATAATGAGGTCCATAAAGCATGGTCTTCTCCTTGACCACCAATCGGCCGTCCTTCACGAACTCTTCGCCGCGTTCACTTAAGTGGCGAGTCATTTCATTACGCATTTCCGTCAGCTGCTTCCTGTATTTTTTGTCATTGACGGCATTGTGCAATTCCTGAGGGTCTTGGGTCAAGTCGAATAACTCTTCGGTACCGGTATGGATACGCCATATATATTTTATTTTGCCGTCAGTCAGTGCACACCAATAGTTATCATCACTGTAACAGGTGGCATGCTCCAGATCCAGATACTTGCGCCAGTTTGTTTCCATGCCTTTGGCAAGCGGTAACAAGGAACGGCCGTCCATGTCAGTGGGGATGGTCACATCGGCTGCATCGAGGAAAGTGGGAAGAATATCACGCAACTCTACGGGAGCGTCTGTTTTTCCCGGTGTAACGTGGTTGGCAGAAGGCCATTTCACGATGTATGGCACATGAGTGGAGCCCTCGTATGGATAGGTCTTTCTCCAGTGATAATGGTCGCCCATCATATCGCCATGATCGGAAACGAAAACGATTAATGCGTCATTATACATATCCTTTTCTTTCAATGTTTGGATAATTCTGCCTATCTGTTCGTCAATGAAAGTGATGTTGGCATAATAATGACGTCTGGAATTGCGTGCATATTCATTGCCAAAATTACCGTATGGAGCGTCTTGTGCCGTTTCTTCAGGATTTAGTTTCTTGGCGTATTTGCCACACCAGTCTCCGATGGCAGGATCGGGTATTAGGGCATCCTTATACATGTCCAGATATCTTTGTGGTGGATCATACGGACTGTGCGGACGGGCAAAAGAAACTTTCAGAAATAACGGTTTGTTGGTCGGATCGTAGTTGCTGATAAGTTCACAGGCCATTTCTCCTGTCCAATAGGTAGGATGGAGGTTTTCGGGCAATTTATAGATACTTGCCGTATGGTCGTTCCAGCCTATGCCGGTGGCGTCAGGATTCTTTCCGGGGGCTTTTGTTTGGAACCATTGGCGGTAATCACTGGTGAAATTCTCGTCCTCCACGCGTCCGCTTTCATCTAGCAGAGTGCCTTCGAAACCATGTTTTATCCGTTGGGGATGCCAGTGCATTTTACCGATTCCAAAAGTATAATAACCAGCGTCTTTTAGCATCTGTGGCATTTCGTATTTATATTCGGGAGATACTTTTCCATATCCCAACAAGCCATGATGCCAAGGAGAAAGTCCGGTCAGCAGACCTGCACGTGCCGGAGTGCTGCTTGGACAAGAAGAATAACCATTCATAAATAATGTTCCCTCGGCAGCTAGTGCGTCCAGGTTAGGGGAGATAACCGCATCGTTCCCCATACAGCCTATGGCATCAGCTCGCTGTTGGTCGGTCATTATCAGTATGATATGAGGATGTTTTTGTGCGTATGCAAAAGAGGAGCACACTCCGGCTGTGACAGCCAATGTGTATTTCAGGTTGATTAGAATATTCATGTTTATAGGTTTTTCATAATGTTATGTGCAAAGGTAGGAAATTTTTGGTAACCTTAAGCCATAAATGGTAATGGTTACAGTAGAAATACTTGAAATTGAAGTCTTGTTTTGTACATACGTATGGGTGACCTCATATATACTAATGGTAGAAAAGGCTATAAAAAAAGGCTTGTTCCATACAGAACAAGCCTTTTTTTATATGCATGTATCAGAGATTATTCACCCCAATTCATTGCTTCCATACGTTTGTAAGAAGCATAACGTTTCTTGGCCATTTCTTCGCAAGCAGCAAATAGATCTGCTGCTTCAGCAGGATACTGTTTCATTACAGAAGCAAAACGAACTTCGTTCTTCAAGAAATCCTGGAAACCTTCCCATTTCGGTTCTTTAGAGTCAAGCATGAATGGATTCTTGCCTTCTTCTTCCAAAGCGGGGTTAAAACGCCACAAGTGCCAGTAACCGCATTCTACAGCCTTAGCCTCTTCAGCCTGGCTCTTACCCATACCTGCCTTCAAACCGTGGTTGATACACGGAGCGTAAGCGATAACCAATGACGGACCGGGGTAAGCTTCTGCTTCACGAATAGCTTTCAAAGTCTGAGCTTGGTCAGCACCCATAGCAATCTGGGCAACATATACATAACCGTAAGTAGTAGCGATCATACCAAGGTCTTTCTTACGTACACGCTTACCTGAAGCAGCGAACTTAGCGATAGCACCCAGCGGAGTAGCCTTAGAAGACTGACCACCTGTATTAGAGTAAACTTCAGTATCCAATACCAGGATGTTTACATCTTCGCCAGAAGCAATCACGTGATCCAAACCACCGTAACCGATATCGTAAGAAGCACCGTCACCACCGATAATCCATTGGCTCTTCTTAACCAAATAGTTCTTGAATTCTGCAATGGTAGCGCAGTTCTTACATTTATCTTTAGCAGCTTCCACCATTGGAATGATCTTTTCGGCAGCAGCTTTGCTCTTGTCTGCATCGTCCTTACCGTCAATCCATTCCTGGAATGCTTCTTTGTATTCTGCCGGACAAGTATCACTGGCGATAGCATCCTTCATAGCAGCTTCGATACGTGCACGAAGTTTCTTGTCAGCCAAAGTCATACCTAAACCGAATTCGCAGAAATCTTCGAACAATGAGTTAGCCCAAGCAGGACCTTGACCCTTTTCGTTCTTAGTATAAGGAGTTGAAGGAACAGAACCGGAGTAGATAGAAGAACATCCGGTAGCGTTAGCAACCATTTCACGGTCACCGAATAACTGGGAAATCAGTTTCACATACGGAGTTTCACCACAACCTGAACAAGCTCCAGAGAATTCAAACAACGGAGTAGCGAACTGAGAGTTCTTCACATTGGCTTTGATATCTACCAAATGTTGTTTGCTCTTCACGTTCTTAGCGCAGTATTCCCAATTGGCTGCTTGAGACAACTGGCTTTCCAAATGTTTCATTGTAAGAGCCTTGCCTCCCTTCTTCGGATTGCCCGGACAAACATCGGCACAGTTACCACACCCCAGACAGTCAAGCACGTCAACCTGGATACGGAATGTCATTCCGTCAAATTGTTTACCTACAGCTTTCAATGTCTCGAAGTCTGCACCCTTCTGTTCTTCAGCGTCAAGTACGAACGGACGGATGGAAGCATGAGGACAAACATATGCACACTTGTTACACTGGATACAGTTTTCAGCATTCCATTCAGGTACGAATGCAGCTACACCACGTTTTTCGTATTGAGCAGTACCTTGTTCCCAAGTACCGTCTTCGATGCCTTTGAATGCAGATACCGGCAACAAGTCACCATCCTGAGCGTTGATAGGACGAACTACTTCGTTGATGAATGCAGGGTCATTGTTAGCAGCAGGAGCTTCAACTTCCAGATTAGCCCAAGCCGGATCAACAGCCAATTGTTTGTATTCACCACCACGGTCTACGGCAGCATAGTTCTTGTTCACCACGTCTTCACCCTTCTTGCCATAAGACTTAACGATGAATTTCTTCATCTGTTCTACAGCCAAGTCAACAGGAATAACGCCTGTGATACGGAAGAATGCTGATTGCAGGATGGTATTGGTACGGTTGCCCAAACCGATTTCCTGAGCAATCTGAGTTGCATTGATGTAGTAAACAGTGATATTGTTCTGAGCGAAGTATTTCTTCACTTTGTTAGGCAGGTTCTTTGCCAGTTCTTCACCTTCCCAGATAGTGTTCAGCAAGAAAGAACCGTTCTTACGCAAACCACGGGTTACATCGTACATGTGCAGATAAGCCTGTACGTGGCAAGCTACGAAGTTCGGAGTATTTACCAAGTAAGTAGAACGGATAGGAGTATCACCGAAACGGAGGTGAGAGCAAGTGAAACCACCTGATTTCTTAGAGTCGTATGAGAAATAAGCCTGGCAGTGCTTGTCGGTGTTGTCACCAATAATCTTCACAGAGTTCTTGTTGGCACCTACAGTACCGTCAGCACCTAATCCGTAGAATTTAGCTTCGAACATGCCTTCACCGCCCAATGCGATTTCTTCTTCCTGGGGAAGAGAAGTGAAAGTTACATCGTCTACGATACCCACAGTGAAGTGGTTTTTCGGCATTGGCAGAGCCAAATTCTTGAATACAGCGATGATTTGAGCAGGAGTAGTGTCTTTAGAACCTAAACCGTAACGACCACCTACGATAACCGGGGCGTTTTCTGTTCCATAGAAGCAGTCTTTAACATCCAGATACAAAGGTTCACCGTTTGCTCCCGGTTCTTTAGTACGGTCAAGAACAGCGATAGTCTTGGCAGTCTTAGGTACAGCAGCCAAGAAATGTTTAGCAGAGAACGGACGGTATAAGTGTACAGAAACCAAACCTACTTTTTCACCTTTGCTCATCAAGTAGTCGATAGCTTCGCGGGCAGCTTCTGTAACAGAACCCATTGCGATAATTACGCGTTCAGCGTCTTCAGCACCATAGTAATCGAACAAACCATGAGGACGGCCTGTGATTTTGCTGATTTCGTTCATGTATTCTTCTACGATAGCCGGAACAGCTTCATAGAAGTTATTGCAAGATTCTCTGTGCTGGAAGAAGTGATCGGGGTTTTCAGCCATACCGCGTGCAACAGGGTTGTTAGGATTCAACGCGCGTTGACGGAATTCTGCCAAAGCCTGTTGATCAATCAGACCTGCCAGATCTTCATTCTCCAGCATTTCAATTTTTTGGATTTCGTGAGAAGTACGGAAACCATCGAAGAAGTTGACGAATGGCACGCGAGATTTGATAGTAGCAAGATGGGCTACAGCAGCCATATCCATAACTTCTTGTACAGAACCTTCGCACAACATGGCGAAACCTGTTTGGCGGCAAGACATGACGTCCTGATGGTCACCAAAGATACACAATGCGTGTGAAGCCAATGTACGAGCCGATACGTGGAATACGCAAGGCAGGAATTCACCGGCAATTTTGTACATGTTAGGGATCATCAGCAACAGACCCTGAGATGCAGTGTAAGTGGTAGTCAACGCACCTGCCTGAAGAGAACCATGAACAGCACCTGCTGCACCGCCTTCTGACTGCATTTCTTGTACCAAAACTGTTTCGCCGAAGATGTTTTTACGACCTGCGGCAGCCCATTCGTCTACGTATTCAGCCATAGTAGACGACGGAGTGATGGGATAGATAGCAGCTACTTCAGAGAACATATACGAGATATGTGCTGCAGCCTGGTTACCATCACAAGTGATGAATTTTTTTTGTTTAGTCATACAATTACTAATTATATTTAGGTAATAAAATCTATTCTCTATCTCTTAATATAAAAAGCCGAAAAGCCATAATGGGATCATATTTCCGTGTCCTAATTCCAATTTGTGTAGGGCATAATACACGTTTGGATTATTTTTGAACTTGCACCCTTCTGCGCAAATACGGAAATGCAGTCCGTTGTCTACCATAAATGAAGTGCCTTTATCGCCTTTATATAGTTTATGGTCCTTATACAGGGTATTCATGAAAAATGTATCCAGAACATCCTGTTCTTCGACCTTTACCGGATAAATGGAGTACATCAGGTTGGTGTTGTGCATCATCAGTTTGGAAGGTTTCTTGGGAAATTCCTCTCCCTTGGGATAAACCATATTGATAAGACGCGCATCTGCCAGATACTTAATGTAATTCATCACCGTGGCACGTGAAGTTTGAATCTCCGTGGCCAGCTGGCTGACGTTCGGAGCAACGGGTCCGTCCACAGCTAGCAAATATAGTAATTTTTTTATCTTTGAAAGATATTTCAGCTCAATTTGTTTGATAAGAAGTATATCTACTTCTATCATCATATTCATGGTTTTTAGCAGATTCTCCGAAAAGTTACGTTTTTCCAGGAAGAATGGGTAGAAACCGTGATGCAGATAGTCTTGAAAATAATCCAACGGCTTCACGTTGCGCAGGATGGTTTTCGCTATCTGTTCGTGATTCTCCAAAATTTCTTGTAAGGTATAGGCACGGAAACAATTACCGCTTTGCAGATTCAGATATTCGCGGAATGAGAAACCTCTCAGGTAGTATACCTTGACAATGCCGCTCAGTTCTGGATTTTCTTCTTTCAGTCGCATCACGGATGATCCGGTGAATATAATCTTCAGAGTAGGAAACATTTCATAGCAAGCACGCAGGTCGTGGCTCCATTCGGGATACTTGAACACTTGGTCTATCAACAAAACTTTTCCTCCTCGTTTTACGAATTCTGCGGCAAACTCCACTAACGTATATTTAGAGAAGTAAAAGTTATTCATGTTGATGAACAGACATGAGTGATCCGTTCCGAACTTTTCTTTTGCATATTGCAGGAGGAAAGTCGTTTTCCCTACGCCACGAGTACCCTTGATGCCGATCAGTCTGTCGTTCCAGTCTATTTCGTCCATCAAGTCCCGGCGAACAGGAGCATTTGTATGTTCCACCAGATAACTGTGTGTTCTGTAAAAGGTTTCCATGGTTGCTTTTTTATCGGTTGCAAATATAGCAATACTAATTCAAATTGCAAACTGGAGATAGCAAAATATTATTTTTTTTCAACTAAAAGACGAACAAGAGAAATGGTTTGTACTCTAAAACATTTATCTTTGTGTCCGGAAATGGAAGCGCTTTATTTATTCAATCCGGAAAATGATATGGCATTGGCTTGTGGTGATCCTTATTATATGGCACCTGCCAGTGCCCGGCGAATGGCGGCCGAGCTGTCCGTGTTGCCTGCATGGTATGCAGAACAGGGAGGAACTGTATGGCTGGATTCTGCTCTGCGTATGAAAACAATGGAAAGACAATCTTTTTTGCCGCTTTCGGTCAATTGGACTTCAGAATTCCTCCCCATTTATAATAAGGTGATTCCTTGGGGATGGAATCCGTCTTTGGTGCGTCGTTTGCAGGAAGCTGGATTTCCTGATACAGCATATCCTTCAGTAGAGCGTATGAAGCGTATCCGTCAAATATCCGGACGTCAGACGGCTGTAAAAGTGTTACGACGCCTTTGTAGGCATATAGGTGGGAATATTCCCACATTGGGGGAGGCTTTTGTATTGTCATCAACAGAGGAAGTGAAGGCTTTTGTGTTGTCTCATCCTCGTGCTTTGTTAAAAGCGCCATGGTCTGGTAGTGGGAGAGGGATACAATATGTTTCAGGTAGTTTTACCATCCCTCTGGAAGGGTGGATTCGACACATACTTACCACTCAGCATGAGGTGATAGGAGAGCCTTTTTATGATAAGCTTTTGGATTTTGCCATGGAGTTTTTTGCAGACGAGTGGGAACAGGTACATTTTATAGGGTATTCTTTATTTGAAACAGACAAGAGAGGTGTTTATAAAGAAAACTTGTTGGCTGCGGATCGGGTTATTGAAGCGAGGATATCCACATATGTTTCTGCGGAAATCTTACATCAGGTTAGGAGGGCGTTACAGGTGGAGTTGGCGGAAGTTATAAAAGGGAGTTACGAAGGCTATCTGGGGGTGGATATGATGATATGCCGTACCCAAAACGGCGGGTATGCCATTCATCCGTGTGTGGAAATAAATCTTCGTATGAATATGGGAGTGGTAGCACGTTTGATATATGATAACTATGTGTGTGATGGCGTGCAGGGACGGTATGTTATAGAATATTATGCAAAGCCCGGTGAGGCATGGCATTCTCATCTTGCGCTTCAAGAAAAGCATCCTTTATATCTGGAAAATGGAAAAGTGAAGTCGGGTTATTTGTCACTTACACCGGTAGAGAACAATACGTCTTATCAGGCATATATCTTAATTTGATTTTCCGGATAAAGGAAGATACAGTTAAGAGGGGATGGTTACCATCCACCCCCTAATGCTTTATACAATTTTACTAATGTAATCTGTTTGTCTCTTATTGCATTACTTAATCCTATTTGTGCATCGAAATAGCTACGTTGTGCATCCAATACATCCAAATAGCCTATTACTCCATTGATGTATTGCAATTGGGCCAGTTCCATTGTTGCTTTAGAGGAACGTTCCAGTTGCAGACGCGATTCGTAGATATCTTTTATCTTATTAAGTCCACAATGGCATTGCGGGCCTCTTTGAATGCAGTCAGCACTGATTTTTCATAGCTGTAGCATTCCTGTTCGTATGCGGCTTTCTTAGCCTTTAGGGTTGCTCTGTATTTTCCCATGGCGAAGAGAGGAGTGAGAAGATTGCCACTGATATAATGAATGGGTGATTTAAAGAAATCAGAGAATTCTTCACTTTCTACGCCATATTGTGCTGTGAGGCTGAGTCGTGGGAATATATTGGTATAGGCAATACCTACACTGGCATTGGCTGCTATTAATTTCTGTTCTGCTTCGCGTACATCGGGACGACGTTCCAACAGAGTGGAGGGTAGACCTACTGGTAATGTTTCAGGTAGTTTTACCTCTTCGGGTAGAATGGAACGCTGTATGCGGTGCGGGTATTCGCCTGCCAGGAATGCGATATCATTTTCTTTCAATGAAATTTTCCTTTCCAGTTCAGGAACTAAAGTTGCGGTACGTGCATACTCCACTTGTGCCTGTTGATAGGAAGTTTCTGAAGTTAGTCCTCCTTCAAAACGAAGCTTTGCCAGGCGTACTCCTTCTTTACGGGCATAGAGTGTTTGACGAACGATGTTCAGCTCATTGTCTAATGCGACCAATTCAAAATAGGCTTGTGCCACTTCGGACACAATACTCATTTTCAAGGCACGTTGCGCCTCGATGCTTCCCAGAAATTGTGCTATGCTTTTGTCTTTTGCCCAACGCAGGTTACCCCATAAGTCTAATTCCCAAGTCACGGTAAGTTTACCACCCTGTTCGGGGTCATTTTTATAGTTGTCACCACCATAATTACTTCCTTCTTTTTGGGCATAAGCGCTTCCGTTCAGTTGGGGGAAAAGGTTGGCAAAGTCTATGCGCTTCATTGCGGCAAGTTCTTTTACACGTGCCGCAGCTATTTTCATGTCTTTGTTGTTATCCAACGTCTTTTCTATCAGGCTTTGCAAGGTTGTGTCCGTATAGATTTCCCACCATTGCATATCGGCTATAGATAATGTATCCTGTTGTCGTAATGTATCTAATTGTTGGGGAAGATGTAAGTCGGGACGTGTGTAGTGCTTACCTAATTGGCAAGAAGTCAGCAAAGTCGTTCCTGATACGGCTATATATAATAATGTATGTTTCATCATTTCTTTCATCTTTTTATATCCTTATTTTTGTTTCATCTTCGCTTTCATCTTGTATATCAGTACAAAGAAGAAAGGTACTAACAAAATTCCCACAGTTACAGCAAAGATCATTCCGAAGAATACACCTGTACCAATAGCCTGACGGCTGGCTGAACCTGGCCCGCTGGCAATGACCATAGGTAACATACCTAAGATGAATGCCAATGAAGTCATCAAAATAGGTCGGAAACGGAGCTGTGAAGCATGAAGTGCAGCTTGTACTACATCTACTCCTTTGTCTACTTGTTCTTTGGCAAACTCTACAATAAGAATTGCATTTTTGGCGGCTAGTCCTACCAGCATCACCAATCCGATCTGGAAATAGACATCATTCTCCAGTCCACAGCCCCATACACCTAGATAAGCACCTAATGCGGCTACAGGCAAAGAGAGTAATACTGCAACCGGTACCATCCAGCTTTCGTATAAGGCAGCAAGGAACAAAAATACGAACATGAACACTAATGCCAGCACCATGCCGGTCTGTCCACCTGCCTGTTTTTCCTGGAAGGATAGTCCGCTCCATTCTACACCGATATTTTCCGGTAGGTGTTCGCGGGCTATTTGTTCGATAATTTCCATAGCCTGTCCTGAACTGTAACCGTCTGCGGCCTCACCGAGAATCACAGAACTGTTGAACATATTAAAACGTTTGATGCTGCCCGGACCAGTGGTATACGAAGTGGTACCCAGCGAGGTGAGCGGTATCATGGCATTGTCTGTACCCCGTACAAAAAACAGGTTGATATTCTCCTTATGTTCCCGGTAGGGTGCTTCTGCTTGAATATATACACGGTAGATGCGGTTAAACATATTGAAATCGTTTACATATACCGAACCTGTATAAGCTTTCATAGTCGAGAATACATCGGCTAAAGGTACTCCTGAGAATTTTACTTTGTCACGGTCTACATCAAAATAAAGTTGGGGGATATCCGCTTGTAAAGCCGAAGATAAACCTGATAATTCCTTACGTTTTGATGCATAATACATCAATGTATCCGTAGCTTGTACCAAATTTTCGAAAGTGGCATCTCCACGTGCTTCCAATTGCATTTCGAACCCGCCCGAACTGCCCAATCCCGGAATAACGGGAGGGGTGGAAAGATATACCTTGCATTCGGGGTATTGCGACATGTCTTTTTTTACCTGTGCCATAATATTGTCAATAGTTTGCGAGTCACGTTCCTCCCAAGGTTTTAAGATGACAGTCAGTTCACTTCGTGCCTGACTGGTTCCTACACGCGGACTGCTTCCCGCCACACTTTGCACATATTCCACTGCCGGATTTTTCATCAGGTATTCCACAGCACGTTCTGTTACGATACGTGTACGTTCCAACGTTGCACCTTCGGGCAGCTCCAACTCTATTTTAAAATACCCTTGGTCTTCGATGGGAAGAAAGCTGGTGGGAATAATGCGATGGATTAACAGGATGGCGATCAATACCATGCCGAATGTGCTCAGTACCCGACGCGGGTGTTTCACAATGTGTTTGATAAGCCCTACATATTTATGATTGCCGATAGCCAGCCACTCATTGATACGGCGGAATACGATATTCTTTTTCTTGTTCGGATCTTCCGGTTTCAGGATAAGCGAACACATGACTGGACTCAATGTCAAAGCTACTACCGTAGACAGCAATACGGATACTACGATGGTTACCGTAAACTGGCGATAAAGTTGTCCGGTAATTCCACCTAGAAAACTTACGGGAACAAATACTGCTGCCAGTACCAAAGAAGTGGCGATAATGGCTCCTGTAAGTCCTTCCATAGCTTTCTTGGTAGCTTGGTAGGGAGATAGTTTCTCCTCTTCCATGATACGCTCCACATTCTCTACTACCACGATAGCATCGTCCACCACAATACCGATGGCAAGTACCAACCCCAACAGGGTCAGGATATTAAGCGAGAATCCGAAAATCAACATGAATCCGAAAGTTCCAATCAGTGAGATAGGTACGGCAACTAGTGGGATAACTGTTGCACGCCAGCTTTGGAGTGAAAGGTATACTACGATAATAACCAGTATCAGGGCTTCAAACAGTGTTTTGTACACTTCATGAATAGATTCCGAAATATATGTGGTCATATCGAAAGGTATCTCGTAACTCATTCCTTCGGGGAAATTCTTGCTGATTTCCTCCATAGCTTCTTTCACGCTTTTTGCTACTTCCATAGCGTTGGCTCCCGGTAACATATAGATGGCCAATACCGCTGCATTTTCTTTGTTAATGGCACTCTCGGTATTGTATGATTGTGCTTCGAGTGAGATGCGGGCCACATCACGTAAACGGATGATGGAACCATCGGCATTGGCACGGACTACGATTTCCTCAAACTGGCTTACAGTAGATAGACGTCCCTGAGTAGTGATGGGAATGGTTACGTCTAATCCTTGTACGGGTTGTTGTCCCAGTACACCGGCTGCTGATTCCCGATTTTGGTCTTTCAGTGCATTCTGCAGGTCGGCTACGGTCAGACCGAAATTGGCCAGTTTGTCGGGCTGTACCCAAATTTGCATGGCGTAATATCGGCTTCCGATGTTTGAAACACGTCCTACGCCAGGGATACGGCGGATTAGGTCCAGTACATTCAGAGTAGCAAAGTTGCTAAGGTATATTTCATCGAACTTCGGGTCGGTAGAGGTAAGGCATAGGGTCAGCAATTGACTGGCAGCCTGTTTCTCTACCGAAATACCATTTTGTATAACTTCTGCTGGAAGACGTGATTCTGCTAACTTGATACGGTTCTGTATTTCTACTGCCGCCAGATCGGGATCTGCCGAGATATCAAAAGTGACGGTGGCTGAAAAACCTCCCGAATTGGAACTGTTTGATTCCATGTAAAGCATTCCTGGAGTACCGTTCAATTCCTGTTCTATAGGAGTGGCTACCGCTGTGATACAGTCAGGGCACTGGCACCCGGATAGGATGCGCTGATTTTCACTACCGGCGGGGTAATCTGCGGATATTGGTCAATGGGTAGCATCGTGAGACCGATGATACCGACAATGACTATTAATATGGAGATGACAGCTGAAAATACCGGTCTGTCTATAAAGAAACTAACTTTCATAATGTCTATTGTTTTTTTGAATGCGTAAATTTTCCTCCATAGGGGAATTCGTATTCGGGAGTGAAATTATCCGATCGTATCTTTTTCCTCCGTTTTTTTGTCTTCTACGGCAGGACTTACTTTTACTTTCATGCCTGGATTCAGCTTGTGGTATCCTTCTATAACAATGTCTTCTCCGGGAGCCAAGCCTCTTTCCACCACTACTTGATTCTGGAATTCAGGTCCTAATTCAATGAAACGTCTCTCTACTGTAGAATCTTTGCGCATTACATAAATATAGGCACCGCCTTTTTCTATGATAACGGACTTTAACGGAACTACCGTAGCTTTTTCTCTGACATCCAATAATAGTTTTACTTTGGTGAACTGTCCAGGAAGTAATATCCGTTCTGGATTCGGCATTTCGGCACGTACGGAGAATGTACCTGTGCGTGGATCAACTTGCGGTTCGGCAAAGTCTACCAGTCCTTTGTATGGATAAATAGTATTGTCTGCTAGAGTAATGGAAACATTGGGTTGCCAAGAGCGGGTAGAGTCTTTTTGACCTAAGTTCACATTACGCTCTTTGCTTTTCAGATAGTCTAGAGCTGTCATGCTGAAATCCACTAATACAGTATCACTTTTTACTACGGTGGCAAGCAGTGATTTGCCACTTGGACCTACCAATGTCCCTAAATCCACGTGACGTTCACTGATATGTCCTGCTAGCGGAGAACGAACTATCGTATAACCTAGTTCCAGTTCTGCTTGATCAAGGTCGGCACTACTCATAGCTACCGAGGCTTCTGCTGTTTCATATGCAGCAGTAGCATTGTCCAAGTCCAACTGGCTGGCAGCATTTTGTTCATATAGCGGACGGATACGTTCTAAATCGCGTTTTGCTTTTTGTGCCTGTGCTTCATCTTTTTTCAATTGGGCACGCGCTTTGTCAGCTTTGGCTCGATATTGATCTTGATTGATAACAAACAGCACTTGATTCTTAGTGACATATGTACCTTCTGCGAAAAGCATTTGTTCTAAATATCCCTCTACTCGGGCACGTACTTCAACGAATTGCTGTGCACGTACGCGTCCTACATATTCACCATATATTTCCACATCGTCTTGCGTTGCCGGCGCTATGGCAACTACTGGAAGTTCCGGCATCTTTGCCGGTCGATGGGAAACAATCAGATAAATCCCGATAACTAGTCCAATACCTATTACTACAAGCGCTGTTCTTTTCTTTTTTAGCGCAATTTCTTTGTGTGTAAAAAATAGTTTCATACTTTAGTTTTGTTATTGTTTAAGATGCCGTCAGTAGGAATACAAGCAGCGTGCCAAACTACTGTAAATAGCCTTTCCTTTTCATAATCAGTGTTTTATTACTGCCTTTTGTTGATAGGGAAAGTGTGGAAAACAGGCAACAGCTGTAGAATAATTCCACAGTAGGCGAATTAAATTTAGTAGAGGATTATCGATTTGGATGCAAAAATAGTAAAATAGTGGGTAATTTTAAAATATTTATTCATTATTCATTATGATGAAGACGATGTTGTAGTGTTAGCAGATATGTATGTAATTTAAATTTTGCTTGAGATCGTCATATTTGCAACCTTGTTGTTTTGAAATACGCTCCCTTTCATTTTGAAAAGGGTAGTGTTTCCCTTTTTTTTATGACTGCATATAATATCTGTTTGTTTATCAATGGTTTATAATGTTTTTTTCATTTTGGCATAGTATTCGCTATATACTTGTCGAATATAAAAGGTATAAAAAGATGGGAGAATTTTATAATCCAGATAAATTATATAAAGGTGGAAGCCGGAATAATAGCTTGATAAATAAAAAAATGATATTCCGTGTATTGGGGGTATTACTTTTTATTGAATCTGCTATGTTCCTGCTTTGTGCGGCTGTTTCCTTATGTTACGGTGAGCAAGATTATCAATATTTTCTATATACCATTCTTTTGAATACATTGGTCGGTGGAGTTTTGCTAATTTGTAGTAGAGGTGCTGAGAATCGGCTGACACGACGAGATGGGTACTGTATTGTAACTTTTACTTGGTTTTTGTTTACGTTGTTTGGAATGTTGCCTTTTTATTTTAGTAGAGGAATCCCTTCGGTGACGGATGCCTTTTTTGAAACCATGTCGGGTTTTACTACTACAGGAGCTACTATATTGGATGATATAGAATCTCTTTCACATGGTCTGTTATTTTGGCGTAGCTTGACACAAGCTGAGGCTATCGGAGTGACGCACGACAAAACACATCCCCGGATTGATGTGATGGCTAAGTGGCTGTGGATGATATATGCTATTCTTACAATTGCAGAAACTGTGCTGCTGATGATAGGAGGAATGAGTTTTTTTGATGCGGTATGTCATTCATTCTCTACAACGGCTACAGGTGGTTATTCTACCAAACAAGCTAGTGTAGCTTATTGGAACTCTCCGTTTATAGAATATGTAATAGCGATATTTATGATCCTTTCGGGTATTAATTTCTCTCTCTATTTTATGTGTCTGAAAGGGAAAGGCAAGCGTTTATTTCAGGATGATGAATTCCGTTGGTTTATGAAATCAGTGAGTATTCTGACACTTGTTATTACGTTTGCCTTAGTTTTTCAGAATCATTATGATTGGGAAAAGGCATTCCGCAGGGCTCTGTTTCAAGTGGCTACGGCGCATACGTCATGCGGCTTTGCAACGGATGATTATAACTTGTGGCCATCTTTTACATGGATGCTTCTTATTTTTGCTATGTTGTCAGGTGGATGTACGGGGTCTACTAGTGGGGGAATCAAAAATATGCGCCTTATGATTCTGGCGCGTAATATCAAAAATGAATTCAAACGGATGCTGCATCCTAGGGCTGTATTGCCTGTTCGTGTGAACCGTCAGGTTATATCGCCTTCCATCATTGCTTCAGTGAATACATTCTTTGTATTTTATTTGTTCTGTATTTTGGCCGGATGGATACTGCTGATGTTTTTCGGGGTGGGGATAATTGAAGCGATGAGTACAGTAATTTCTAGCTTAGGCAATGTGGGACCGGGGTTAGGAGCATTCGGTCCTGCTTTTTCATGGGCGGCGTTGCCTGATGCTGCTAAATGGATATTGTCGTTCCTGATGTTGATAGGACGTTTGGAATTGTTTGCTGTGTTGTTGCTTTTTTATTCAGGATTTTGGGAAAGACGATAGTTCTTCGAGAAAAATTGATATGTATCATTTAATTAATGGGTATTCATTGAAATGAAGTTCTAGAAATATGTATTTTTACAAAGGATGATATATATTTGTATTCGGATTTACAATACATTCATGTTATGGCAACTTCGAGAGAGATGACTTCGGGACGTCCGTTCCCTTTGATATTGAATTTTGCTTTTCCTTTATTGCTGGGTAATTTACTTCAGCAGACTTATTCCTTGATGGATGCTGCTATTGTGGGTAAGTTTCTTGGAATTAATGCTTTGGCTTCTGTAGGAGCTAGCACTTCGGTGGTGTTTTTGATATTAGGCTTTTGCAATGGCTGTTGTGGTGGCTTCGGTATTCCTGTCGCACAGAAGTTTGGAGCAAGGGATTATGGTATGATGCGGCGTTTTGTGGCAGTTAGTTTACAATTGGCAGCGGTGATGTCTGTAGTAATTGCTATTGTAACTAGTATGTTTTGTTCGGATATTCTTCAGATGATGCAGACTCCGGAGAATATTCTTGAGGATGCTTATCTTTATTTGCTGATTACTTTTATCGGGGTGCCCTGTACCTTTTTCTATAATTTGCTTTCAAGTATTATTCGTGCATTGGGTGATAGCAAGACTCCGTTTTGGTTTTTGCTTTTTTCTACGATATTGAATATTTTGCTTGATCTCTTTTGTATTTTGATACTTGATTGGGGAGTGGCGGGAGCAGCTGTGGCTACGGTATTCTCACAAGGGGTTTCGGCTGTATTGTGTTATTTGTATATGATGCGTCATTTTGAGATTCTGAAGGGAACTCCGACAGAGCATAAATTTCGAGGAGCGTTGGCAAAGACTTTACTGTATATCGGTGTGCCGATGGGATTGCAGTTCTCTATTACTGCTATTGGCAGTATTATGTTGCAAAGTGCAAATAATGCATTGGGTACTGCTTGTGTGGCTGCTTTTACGGCTGCTATGCGTATTAAGATGTTTTGTATGTGTCCGCTTGAGAGTCTGGGTATAGCTATGGCTACTTATAGTGGACAGAATTACGGTGCGGGAAAACCGAAGCGTATCTGGCTGGGAATCAAGGCGAGTGTATTAATGATGGTTGTTTATTGTGGTTTTATGTTTGTAGTCTTGATGTTGGGAGCACGTACTTTTGCCTTGTTATTTGTTGACCCAGCAGAATGGGAGATCTTGAAAGATACGGAATTGTTTTTGCATATTTCCGTTTCTTTCTTTCCGGTTTTGGGCTTACTTTGTATCTTGCGTTATTCCATTCAGGGGGTGGGCTTTACTAATTTGGCTATGTTGTCGGGGGTGTCCGAAATGATTGCCCGTATAATGGTCAGTCTTTATGCAGTACCAATATTGGGCTATTTAGCTGTTTGTTTTGGTGACCCTACGGCATGGATATTTGCAGTTATTTTTCTGATTCCCGCATTTACATATGTGTATGGAAGAATAAAACGGATGTCTACTTCAGGAATGGTGAAATACTAATTTGGTGTGTGAGGTGCTGAAAAAAACTTTCAGCACCCACAGATAAATTTTCTGAGCAAAAACTATTAGAAATTACTTTTCTTTTCTACAAAAATTATTTCTTTTGTTACAGGGTGAACAAACTCTAGACTTTCAGCATGTAAATAAAGTCTGTCTGCTTTTTGTCCGTAGAGTTCATCTCCTCGTATAGGACAATGTAATCCTTCCGGATGGGCGGCATGTACTCTTAATTGGTGTGTCCGTCCTGTCAATGGATAAAAGGCAATAAGTGTGTTTCCTTCTTGTTCGTTTAAAACCTGATATTGTGTAATAGCGGTTTTTCCATGTTCATGGTCTACTACTTGTCTGGGTCTGTCAAGAGGATCCATACGGAGGGGGAGTATTATGGTTCCTTCTTTAGAAGAAATCTTGCCATCCAATAAGGCAATATATCGTTTCTTTATCATTCTATTCTTGAATTGTGCTTGCAGGTGCTGATGTACTTCTTTGTTTTTGGCTATTAATAACACACCGGAAGTAGCCATATCCAATCGGTGGACTATCAGAGGACCTGTGGCATCTGGATAAAGTATTTTTATATATTGATAGACAGAGTCTATTTCTCCTTTTCCTGGAACCGAGAGCATTCCCGCTGGTTTGTTGATTACGACTAGGTAATTATCTTCATATACTATCTCTAATGGCATTTCATGATAATGTTTTTTTAACAAGGGATTTTCTTCCACTTCCAGTCCCTGTAACATATGTCCCAGGATAGGTCCGCATTTTCCTTTACATGCAGGATAGTAGTATCCATGATGTCTTATTTCTGCTTTTGGAGAATCTCCCCACCAGAATTCTGCCATAGCAATAGGTTTTAATTGATGCTTATAGGCATATTGGAGTAATTTGGGAGCTGCACATTCACCGGCTCCGGCAGGAGGAAATTTTTGTATAGTTTGTGCAAAAATACGACATAAATCTTTTGTTTCTCCATGGGCGTTGAGTATCTGAAACTGCTCAAACAGCTTTCTTTGTAAAGTGGCAGAACGTTTTTTCCTTTCTGTCTTCATCGTTTCTATTTTTGTGATGAAAGTATCGGCCTCTGCTTGTAGTGAAGCGATTTTTTCTTTCCATATTTTTTCCATGCGTTTTAATTCAGCTTTTTGAAACTGGCTTTCACGTATCATTGCAGCTAACTCCTTTGCGTCGGGAATTCCCGTCTTGCGCCGGATTTCTCTGTTCTTTTTTAGCGGATTTGAAAAACTCTTTAGCTTCAGTCAATTCCTGCTGGGATTGTATTGTCTCTTTTTCAATTTGTCGGAGTAGATCTATGTAACGAGGGTCGTTCTGTGTCTTTTTAATGCATACATTGATGGCGGATATACGTTTTTCCTCTATTTTGAAGAATCCCTGTGGTTGTAACAAATCATAAATTGGCGGGACGAAGAAAGGATGACAGTTTTTACCAGCCAATGTTCCTGAAAATGCAGCCAAATAACCTATTTTATTCTCGGGTGTTTGTACAATTAGGACACCAAACATTTTTCCTTGTTGCAATTCTTTTTGCCATTGGGATTGACTTGTCAGATAGGCTTGTACTTCTTTAGTCGCTATTATGCAAAGTGGATGAGGGGTATAGTGAAAAGGATAAGTGAACTTATCGGGTAACTTTATAGTGGTAATGGAATTCTTAAAAAAATGTATCATAGTTCGTTTAATATAGTTGCTAATGATTTGTTTTTCTTGTGAGGTCACTATGCGGACAACTCGGAATGAATGATAAAGTTTTTGTTTAATTCCTGTAATATTTCAGTTGACTGCTTTTCAGTCTGTAAGGGGAATATAGAGATACGATTTAAAGTTAGGATAATATCGCGTTGAGATTTGCGAAGTTCTATTATTTTTATAAGCGTTTCTTTCTCTCTTTTTACCATATAATTCCCTTCTATTTTGTTCGTGTCTACATTGTTCCCTATTTTGAAATCGCTAGTTGTTTTTATGACGGTTATTTGTTCTTTGTAATCAGATGCCGCAAATTTTGTAGTGAAACCCTGCATACATAGCCATGCCACCTGTTGAAATTGGAAATAATTTCAATCAAGCCTTCGAAAGTAAGTGAAATGCTACAGGAGGGAAAGTAACAAAAAGTTCCTAAAAAAGTTTGGTATTTATGGCAAATTATAAAACCAACATTTTCCACGCAAGAACGGAAAACAAAAACAGACCTCGACAAAATAGAGGCTTTTTGATGACACTTTCAGCGAATTTACCAATCGATATGGTGATAAGTGTGTGTGTGATGCAGAATTTTTTCCCTCTCGTTATGTATCCAGAAGAAGAAATAAAAATTGGTGAATCTGTTGGAGGACAAAAGATAAAGTTCAGCATCAGATTCTGAACCCCAGCATTCCAGCTTGACTGAGAGATTTGTTTTGCAATTGCCTCCTCAGAGGCAGGGAAAGGCCAAATTAGCAACTCGAAATGAGCAGAAATAAAGTAAAAATTCATGGTCTGTCCAGCATTTTTAGTTTATTCTATAATACACGATGGAACGATGGTGCGGATTTGACAACAAATCATGTTCGTTTCATCTGTTAGAAAGAGAGAGTATTAAATACTGTGATGAAGTAATTTTTACAATTTTGCATAAATAGAAACCATGACAGGTTGTGATAGCAATGAAATTCGTCCATGGGATATTCTGAATTGAAAACTAAAGATAGCAAGGTTTACAAATTACGGGGAAACAGTTGTGTCGGAAGAAAGAACTTGCTCACCCGCAATGTGAAGGATTGCTACCATTTCAAGAGGTATCGCTTTGTAATGTTTTTTGACTTCTCCTGATGTCTCAGATGAAACAACATGGACATATTGCCGAATAATTATGCCATTGACAAAAACGATGTTCGTCCTATATGGTCGAATTGAAGATATAATCGTTAAAAATCAAAAAAGTTAATGAAAGTAACAATTGAATTACAGTTTTTATTGGACGATTAATTTTATTTCCGAATCATTGAACACGATTCTTTTTT
>VOFF01000909.1_pt1 | contig 74001 bp, 83 predicted proteins | sample 5384061 | NCBI WGS metagenome assembly VOFF01 (sample SAMN12384725, study PRJNA508395) | human gut metagenome | isolation source: healthy gut E | host: Homo sapiens | reverse complement strand
TGATGGCCGTGGAATACCGCCATCGCCACAATGTGATGTGGTTCATCTTCCTGTTCATTGCGCTGGTAATTGCGGCCATGGCGGCATATCAGCACGGTTGGATTGAGTGACAGGGTAGAGGCTGGCTGCGGCAGGCGCCGTAGCAGAAGAACCCTGCAAACCGCAGAAAAAATGGTTTGCAGGTTCTGAATGGGATAACCGGGGCCGGGATTTAATCCTGTTTTTCGTGGTCGTGATGGTGGCCGCCGCAGCAATTTCCGCCGCCACCGCAACAGCCGTCGCTGTCGTTGCCGCAACTTCTTTGCCACCAGGTAAACGAGCCCCAGCAGGGAAAGCACAGGGCAATGCCCCTGCCTCGATGCCGAAGGAAGCTTCCGCATAAAGCCATGCTCCCAGCTGGAATCAGGAAGGCTGTAAGCAGTACGCCAGGGCGTTCCATGGTTTCAATAATCCCGTTGATGCGGGATTGTTCCTCGGGATTGAGCGCGAGCTGGTCCGCGACTTTCTGGTCTCTTTCGAAAACTTTAACGGCAAACCATTTTTTCTGCTGATCCAGGCATTTTCCGGTGATGATTTCCCCAATTTCTCCGATGGCTTTTTCCAGATGGTCCGGAAAGTGGACGGCCTGCGGGGGTCCGGGCGTCGTCCGACGCAGTCGTCGTTACTACGGCGTCTATCAGTTCACGGATGCCGGTCCCCTTGAGAGCGCTGATTTCCAGCACCTGGCAACCGAGGTTGCGTGCAAGTTTTTCCGTGTCGATCCTGTCGCCGCGCTTCCGGACAATGTCCATCATGTTCAGCGCTATAATGACGGGAACGCCCAGTTCGCAAAGCTGGGTGGTGAGGTAAAGATTGCGTTCCAGGTTGCTGCCGTCAACCAGGTTCAGGATGAGGGAGGGATGGTCCGTGACCAGGTAATTCCGGCTGACGACTTCCTCCAGGGTATAGGGGGAAAGGGAATAAATGCCCGGAAGGTCTTCAATGATGATATTTTTATGGCCTTTCAGGCGGCCTTCCTTTTTTTCCACGGTGACGCCGGGCCAGTTCCCGACGTATTGGTTGGCGCCTGTCAGGGCGTTAAAGAGCGTGGTTTTCCCGCAGTTGGGGTTGCCCGCCAGGGCGATGGTAATGTTGCTCATGAATGGTTTCCTTGTCTTGATATATGGGTGCCCGTCTTGCTGTAAAGTCAAAGTCAGGTAAAGAGGCGTGGATATGGATGTTCTCCCGGTTTGCGAATGGAGGCCCGGGAATCAATGGATATGGATGTTCTCCGCTTCCGATTTGCGAATGGGACAGTAACTTCAATGGGATCTCCCAGAGGGGCGACTTTGCGGATGAATATCTGCGTTCCCTTTTGGTAACCCCATGTCCATGATGCGTCTTCTGACCGGGCCTTCCCCCGCCAGTTTGCCGACGGTGACGGTTTCCCCGATGAGGGCATCTCTCAATGTACGATGTTTGGTCATAGAATAATGGTTGGTTGTTGGATGGAATAACTCAGGCAACGAATATTTTGCTGGCAAGCGCCTTGCTGAGCGCAATCCTGGAGCCTTTGACGTTGATAATGAAATTACCGCCGTTTTCGGAAACGATGGAGACCGTGCTCCCGGCAACGAAGCCCAGGCTTTCCAGAAAACGCCGGGTTTCATCCTTGCCATGGATTTTGTTGACTTGGCGAATATCGCCGATGTTGAGCATGGAGAGTGGCATGGTGCGTGTATGAATCAAATCCGGAAAGAAGTTAGTTTTATCAAACTGATAAGTCAATGATATTATTAGGATATATTTTCAATCAATGTAAAATGCGTTTAATATAAATTGTTTGCGTATTAGTTTAATCTAAGTATGGCCAGCGGGGAAGAGGCGGGGAATGGAAGTTTCCCGGCAGTGCCTGCCGTAGGAACTGGAAGGAAATGCAAAAAGCCGCGCCAATGAATGTTCATTGGCGCGGCTGGAAAAAAGAGCTTTTCTTCAGATTCAGGAGGCAGGGCAAACTTCGCCCTGGACGGGTTTGCCGTTGTATTCTCCGGTAAGCGTTTTCAGGAAAGCCACCAGCAGTCTCACTTCCTTCTTGTCCAGTTTATCGTAACCGAGCTGGTAATGGTACATTTTCGTAATGGCTTCCTCCAGCGTCTGTGCGGAGGCGTCATGCATATACGGCCAGGTGAGTTCCACGTTGCGGAGGGTCGGAACGCGGAAGCGGTGCCTGTCCGATTCCTTTTGGAGAAATTCATCAGGCCGTTATCGTCATTGGTCTTGGCGCGTCCGGCAAAGAAATCGCCTTTGAGGTCGGCGTATTCAAAGGACTGGCCTCCCATGGCGGGACCGGTGTGGCAGGTCTGGCAACCAAGCTTCAGGAAAAGCTTGTAACCTTTTTTGGCGTTCTCGCTGATGGCGTTTTCATCCCCTTTCAGGTAGCGGTCAAACGGGCTGTTCGGCGTGATAAGAGTTTTTTCATATTCCGCGATGGCATTCGTGATGGTCTCTCCGGTGAATCCCTGGGGGTAAACCTTTTTGAATTCTGCGGCAAAAGCGGTGTCTTGGTCCAGTTTGGCAGCGATCTTCTTCCAGTCATCCGGATGTTCGTACCCCATTTCCACCGGATTCAGGGGTGGTCCGCCGGCCTGTTCCTGGAGGTTGGCTGCGCGTCCGTCCCAAAATTGCTTGGCATGGAAAGCGGCATTGAAAACGGTGGGGGCATTGATGCCGCATTTCTGCCTGCGGACTCCCGTGGACGTGGGCAGGTTGTCCGTCCCGGCTTTTTCCAGGGAATGACAGGAAGCGCAGGAGACGGTATTGTCCGTGGAAAGGCGCACGTCATGAAAAAGCTTGTAGCCCAGGGCAACTTTGGCCGGATCCGTGGGGAGGGCGTCCGGAATGGGGGCAAGAGGGGAAAGGGCGTATTCCTCTCCTACCATATCGCCGAAAATTTTCAGGCGCTCATCCTTGATCCACTGGAGCATGGCGTTTTTCTCCCGGAGAGTGAGCGTGCTGCCCCAGTGCACCATGGTGTAGGAAGTGGGGGCATGGAATTGATTTGAAGCACATGTTCCAGCTTGGAAAGGGTAACGGCAGTGGGAGGTTCTTCCATATTGTAGCTGCGCTGCCCGTCCCTGATATGGCGCGCCAGCAGGCCTCCGGAAAGAGTATTGACCAGTTCGGAAATGTGAGTGCCGGGCTTGTGGCAGTCCGCACATTTGGAATTCATGGTCTGTGCGGTAATTTCCGCCGCCTGGGCGGACGTCAGTGGCTTGACATTCTGGTTCGGCAGGAACAGGGGGGCGACAGCCGCCGTCACGATGACCGTGCCGCCCAGAATGGCTCCTGCCTTGATGAAGGAACATGTTTTGCTCATGAGATTTTCAATGACGTGGAATTGCCCGGATGGTAAAAGGGGAGGGATAAAAAATCAAGATTTATTCTAAAGTTCGCCAGCCTTTCTCAGGTCTTCGTTAATGGCTTCCAGAACATCCGCTTCCGGGGTGAAATTGGCGGCGTGGTAGGAGCTGCGGACCAACGGCCCGGATGCCACGTGCCTGAAGCCTTTGGAGCGCGCAACTTCCTCATACCGGGCGAAATCATCCGGATGGACGTATTTGACCACCGGAAGATGGTTGCGGGAGGGGCGCAGGTATTGCCCCAACGTCAGGACCGTGACGCCGTGCTCCAGCAAATCGTCCATGGAGCGGAAAAGCTCTTCTTCCGTTTCCCCCAGGCCCAGCATGATGCCGCTCTTGGTAGACACTTTGCCGTCCACGCACTCCAGAGCCATCATGATCGTGGAAGGGCTGGCTTTTCTGACGGCCCCTAATTACCTGGGCGAAATGCGCGGCGGCGCCGTCCGGCAAATCATCCCGGGTGACCATGGTAATTACGGCGTGGCGCAGCTTCATGTGCACGACGGCTTCCGCCACGTGCTGCGATTCTTCAGGATCCAGCGGGCCGGGCTTGGCCGTGCGGGTGGCGCAGAATCCGCAGGCGCGCGTGCACCGTTCTCCGGCAATCATGAACGTGGCCGTACCCTGGTTCCAACATTCATAACGGTTGGGGCAGTGTGCTTCTTCACAGACGGTGAAGAGGTTTTTGCCTTCCACAAGCTGCTTGACGTCCCAGAATTCCCCGGCCGTTGGGCAGACGAACCTTGATCCACGACGGTTTGCGTTCCGTTCCTTCCGCAGTCTCATTGTCGTTCCGGCGTTCCATAGTCCCGCTAGCTTGCCGTGACTCTGCTGCTTTGGCAAATGCAAAGTGTTTTATTCCGGACTTCATTCCCCGAAAGACGCGCAGACAATTTTTTCCGTTCTTTTGCCGCCAGACGCGCCGCACGGAAAAACTCCTGGAGATGAAGCAGGCACTCGTCTCCCAGTACGCCGGGACGCACCTCGCACTTATGGTTCAGGGGCGGATTGGAATCCAGCAGATTGATCCAGCCCCCGCAGCCCCGGTTTTTGCATCCGGGCAGCCGAAAACGACGCGGTCCGGACGGCAGTGGACGATAGCTCCCTGCGCACATGGGGCACGGCTCCTTGGTGACATACAGGGTGCAGCCTTCCAGCCGCCAGTCGCCCAAAGCCTCCTGGGCCGCCGTCAGGGCAATCATCTCCGCATGGGCCGTAGCATCCTTGAGCGTCTCCACCTGGTTCCAGCCCCGGCCGATCACGCGGCCATCCTTCACCACAATGGCTCCAACAGGCACTTCCCCTTTCACGAGGGCCTTTCTGGATTCTTTCATGGCTTGGCGCATGAACCATTCGTCGAACCGGGCATTTCCATCATTACGGAGGTTATCATGGACCGGGCGGCGCGGTTCTGGCAAGCTCTTTCTGGAAGATTCTTATTGTGTTTTATACGGTAAGTGCGCCATGCCGCGGAAAGGGGTGGGGATGAATGCGTTTTTACGTTGATTCCGGAGAATGGGTGGCATAAGTATGGACTATGAGCTTTTCAGAACCCTGTGCCTTGGCCGTTGATTTCGGCGGCACGAGCATCAAAATGGGCGTAACGGCGGGGGAGCGTATTCTGGCGACGGCCGACCGCATCCCTACTGCCATGTTCGAAAGCCCGCAGGCAATCATTGATGCCATGATTGCGTCCGCCCGCACCCTGCGCGGACAATTCCCTCCGCCTGCGTGATGGGCATGGGAATGCCGGGATGGTGTGATTACCAGCGGGGAGTGCTTTACCAGCTTACCAATGTGAGGGTCTGGGATAGGGAAATTCCGGTGAAAGAGATGATGGAGCAGGCCCTGGGCCTCCCCGTCGTGCTGGATAATGACGCCAACTGCATGGCTTATGCGGAATGGAAGATGGGCGCCGGGCGCGGCATGTCCAGCCTGGTGTGCCTGACGATGGGAACGGGGATAGGCGGGGGAATCGTGGTGCATGACCGCATGCTGCGGCGGTTAAACGGTATGCCGGGGCGGGAATCATCAAGACGGTGGATGAATGCACGCCCAGGCATCTGGACGAGGCTGCCCGGTCCGGATGTCCTATAGCCCTTCAATTATGGGAAGATACGGCGGAAATGCTGGGCTGCCTGATCATGAACCTGATGTATACGCTGGTGCCGGACGCCTTCATCATCGGGGGCGGTGTGGCCAAGGCAGGGGATTTGTTGATGAAGCCACTGCTGGAGAACCTCAGGAAACAGTTGTTTCCTCTCCTGATGGAGGATTTGAAAATTCTGCCTGCCAGATTTGGAGCGGAGGCGGGGTTGCTGGGAGCGGGAGCCATGGCGATGGATGAATTCATGGGGATGGGGATTTTGGAACGGTTTAAGAATCAGAAATCAACGCAGACTTTTTGTTAGTTTGGGCTAATATAGGGCTTGCCATGCCGGAGAGGCAGGTGTACAAGCGGAACAGGTCATGAGCACGGAACATTCCCACGAACATTTTCCGGAAGGTGCTTCCTGTTGTTCCGGAAGCTGCGGTTCTGGAAGCTGTTGCTGCTCCGGAGACGCCATCGGGCCTGTTCCCGCCGTGCTGGGCATTGCCCTGTTCATCAGTGCGCTGGCGGCGGGCGGCGATTCCCTGGCCGGTATGGCCGCCTACGTGGGCTCCTACCTGCTGATAGGCTGGGATGTACTGAAGGCCGCCTTTCTGGGGATGATGCGCGGCCGCGCCATCAATGAAAATTTTTTCTGATGAGTATTGCTTCCCTGGGGGCGATGTTCCTGGGGGATTATTCCGAGGCGGTGGGGGTGATGCTGTTCTACCGCGTGGGAGAGTACCTTCAGGAACGTGCGGTGGGCAGCTCCCGTCGTCGGTCCGTAAGCGAACTGATGAGTCTGAGGCCTGAGGCCGTCCATGTGAAAAAAAAAGTCGGAGCCGTAGATGACGTTCCTCCTTCCGAGGTTCTGCCCGGCTCCCTGATTGAAGTGCGCCCCGGCGAACGCGTTCCGTTGGACGGTGTGGTAACGGGAGGTTTCTCCGTGCTGGATACCTCCGCCATGACCGGGGAATCCCTGCCGGTGGAAGCCGGATCCGGAAGCCCCGTGCTGGCGGGGTACATCAACGGGCAGGGTGTGCTGGAAGTGCGTACGGAGCGGGACTGGCGGCATTCCGCCCTGGCGCGGGTCCAGGAACTGGTGGAAGCCGCATCAGGCCGCAAATCCCCTCTGGAGGGGAGGCTGGCTGTCCTCATTTTCCCGCATTTATACGCCGCTGGTGATTTCCATAGCCGCTCTGGTATTTTTGCTTTATCCCCTTGTGACGGGCGGAAGCTGGGCGGACGGTCTGTTCCGCGCCCTGGTCCTGCTGGTGATTTCCTGCCCCTCGCGCTGGTACTGTCCATCCCGCTGGGCTTTTTTGCCGGAATAGGGAGAGCGGCGCGGCAGGGGATTTTGCTGAAAGGGAGCAACTATCTGGATGCCCTACGGAAGGTGAAGACGGTGGTGTTTGACAAAACCGGAACCTTGACGGAAGGCGTTTTTTCCGTGGATGAAGTGCTTCCCCGTGACGGCGTTTCCCCGGAGGAACTGCTGTACTGGGCGGCCCATGCGGAACTCTCTGCCTCCCATCCGCTGGGGCGTTCCATTGTGAAGGCATATGAAGGGACTCTGTTTCCGGACCGCGTGGCGGAACTGGTAGAGGTGACGGGCGGCGGCGTTTCAGCCCGCGTGGAAGGGAGACCGGTTCTGGTGGGGAAAAAAGTCTTTTTCTTCAAGAGGCCGGCGTAAGGACGGAGGAGGGAGAAGACCATGGCGTGACCGTTTATGTGGCGTTGGACGGCATACTTCTGGGATGCCTCCGCCTGTCTGACCGCGTCAAGCCGGGAGCGGAGCGTGCGGTGCGGAAATTGAGGGAACTGGGCGTTTCCAACCTGGTCATGCTGACGGGGGATTCTTCTTCCGCCGGAACGGAAGTGGGGCTTAAGCTGGGGATGGACGGGGTATTCTGCGGGCTGATGCCTGCCGGCAAGCTGGAGCATGTGCGCCGGCTGAAACCTGAAACGGGGCTGCTTGCCTTTGTGGGGGACGGTATGAATGACGCCCCTTCCCTCGCTGCTGCCGACATCGGCATTGCCATGGGCGGTGTAGGGTCCGATACGGCTCTTCAGGCGGCTGATGTAGTGGTGATGAAGGGAGATCCTTTGGCCGTTCCGCTGGGGATGATGCTTTCCCAAGCCACAGAGCGCATCATTGTGCAGAACATCGTTCTTATTTTGGGCGTCAAAATTCTGGTCATGGTGCTGGGTATTCTGGGGCTGGCGGGGATGTGGGCCGCCGTGATGGCGGATGTGGGCGTCTGCCTGCTTGCGGTGGGCAACTCCATGCGTATTTTCCGGGTGAAGCTGGACATGTGACGAAAGGGAACTCTCTTCCTCCCCCTGTTTATGGGAGGATGCCCCCATCCCGATATCCGGATGCTGCCGCGGAATCTTGGAACAGCGGAAGATATCCTGATAAAAAAACCTCCGTGCCGGCGGGCGGAACGGAGGACGGGGGAAAAAAACAGGCCGGGCAGAAAATCTTACCGCAGCCCCGTCAGCAGAAGTTCCGCGTTATTCTGTGTCTTGGAGATATTTTGCAGGAGAGCCTGAAGGCCTTCCCATCCCGGTTTCATGGCGAGCTGGCGGCGCAATTGCATGATTTTGACGAATTCCTGTTCGTTATACAGCCTGTCGTCATTGCGGGTGCCGCTCTGGGAAAGGGAAATGGCCGGATAAATGCGCCGTTCGGAAAGTTCCCGGTCCAGGCGGATTTCCAGATTGCCCGTTCCCTTGAATTCTTCAAAAATCACTTCGTCCATTCTTGATTCCGTGTCTACCAGGCATGTGGCGATGATGGTCAGGCTGCCTCCTTCTTCCACATTGCGCGCCGCGGAAAAGAATTTGCGCGGTTTTTCCAATGCATTGGACCCCAGGCCGCCGGACATGATGCGTCCTCCCGTCTGGTTGGCATTGTAGCCGCGGGCCAGCCTGGTGAGGGAATCCAGCAGGATGACGACGTCTCTGCCCATTTCCACCAGGCGTTTGGCCCGTTCGATAACCAGATCGGAAACCTGGGCATGGCGCCGGGAAGGTTCGTCAAAAGTGGAGGCGAATACCGGAGCATCCACGGTTTCTTCAAAATCCGTTACTTCCTCCGGACGTTCGTCCAGCAACAGCACAATCAGTTCCACTTCCGGATAATTGGCCCTGATGGAACGGGCGATTGTTTTCAGAAGAACGGTTTTTCCTCCGCGCGGGGGGGCCACAATCAGGCCGCGCTGCCCTTTGCCGAAGGGCGTCATGAGGTCCAGTACGCGCATGGCGGCGGAATTGACCCCCTTGTTTTCCAGAAGGAGGCGTTCCTTGGGGAAGAGGGGGGTGAGGCGTTCAAAATCGCTGCGCGCCCGGTAGTCTTCCGCAGGGATGTCCTCCACGCTGATGACGGAGGCTGCAGAAAGGTACTTGTCATGAGGCCGCAATTTGCGCAGCCTGACCTTGATCTGCTGGCCTACGCGGAGATGCAGGGGTTTGATGAGATTGCCGCCCAGATAAATATCATCCGGAGAGGTGCGGAAACTTTTCACCGGATCCCTCAGCATGGCGTAATTATCCTTGGCTTGTTCCATGACCCCGGAAACTACGACTTCATGGCCCTTTGCCAGAAGCTGTTTCCCCAATTCAAAAACCAGCTGGGACTTGGTGAGGGAGGCCGCGTTCCGGATGGGCAGCCCCTTCCGCCATTTCCTGAAGATCGTTCAGGGGCGTTTCCGCAGTTCATTGATGTCAATCTGCTCCAGAACAGGGGCTGCTTCCTCCTCCTCCCGGACTGCGTTTCCACTATTTTCCTCCGGAGCGGCAGCCGGCTGTTCCCCGGCGGTTTCTTCCGGCGCGGGCAGGGGCTTGGGGAGGGTTTCCTGCGGAATATCTCCGGCGGGGGGAAGGGGTGTTGTCGAGTTCTTCAGTCATGAAAAAATGTTGGTAAAGTCTTTGGGTTTGCTGGCGGAGCAGGTCCGGGGGCCTTCATTCCAGATGACGAAGTCGGCCGCAGCCACTTTTTCCATGATAGGCCGCTGGGCCGCCAGAATGGCTTCAATCATATCCTCCCGGAATCCATTCCTGATAGCCAGGCGGGTTTTCTGCGTTCCCCTGGAAACAGCCACCACGCACACGGCATCTTGGCAATAGCGCGCCGAAGTTTCAAAAAACAGGGGCACGTCAATGACAAACCCGTCCACCTCCGTATTCTGACGCGCCGCCAGCATTTGCGCAAGACATTCTTGATGCAGCAGGGGGGGGAATGATCCCTTCCAGCGTTCTGCGGCTTTCCGGATTCCGGAAAACAAGCTCCCGCAGAAAATGCCTGTCAGCCTTTCCGGAGGAGTCTACGCTGGCTGGGCCGAAGACGCTGGAGAGGGGGCTTTCAGCGTACCGCCATCCAGCAATCTGCCCGCCTCCGCATCACAGTCAAACAGGCGCAGGCGCGCGCCTCCCGCCTCCATCAGCAGACGGATGAATGTAGATTTCCCGGTGGCTATTCCTCCGGTAACAATCAGGGTTTTCATGGGGGAAGGGAAAGTAAGGCGCTTCTGGGATATAAAGAGCGGGTGAAAGGGTTACCCTTTCACCCGCTCCAATATGGACGTTATGCACGCAGCCTACATGGGAGGCAGCAGGCCTTCGGAGGCGGGAAGGGCGCTTTCCGGAGCGGTCGCAGTGGGAAGGGCATTGCCGCGTACGGGCTGGCCCGTGGCGTCAATGATCTGTCCCGTTACGAAGATCATCAGATTCTTCTTGATGTGGTTGTCGGAGTTGCTGCGGAAGAAGCGGCCGATGAGAGGCAGGTCACCGAAGATCGGCACTTTGTCTTCCACCGTCTGCACGTTTTCCGTGATCAAACCACCGATTGCCACGGTATGGCCGTCGTAGATGAACAGGGACGTTTCAACGGACCTCTTGGAGAAGATCGGCTGCTCGATGCGGTTTTCCGTCAGCGTCAGGGACATCGGCTTGCCGTCGGAACCAACGCCGGTGGACTGGATCGGGCTGCCGTAGTTCACGAAGCCTTCAAATTCCACGATGCTGGGCTTGAAGTTCAGGTCGATGATGTACTTGTTGTCTCCAATGGTAGGCACCACTTCCAGAGTTACGCCGACGGGCTTCATTTCAAACACGCCGGGAGTGGCGGGAGTGACAGGGAAGCTGGATATCTGGGGTTGGATCTGATTGCCCAACAGACCGTTCAGAGTGTTACCGTTGTTCCCATAACCGTAACCATTGCTATAGCCGCTGCCTACGGAGTTGGGGAGTTCCGGCGGTTCGTATTCGGTGGGATACCAGAATTCGCGGATGATTTCAATCTTGGCGGTTTCACCGGACTTGGCGGTCACGCTGGGGGCAGTGAGAACGTCAGACCCTTTTTTCTGGGACAGGCCGCGCATCAGCATCTGGAAGGAGCCTTCGTCATAAATGCCCGTCAGGGACATGATGCCGGGAGCGGCGTTTTTCTGGGAGGCTTCAGAGCGGTTGGTGCTGTTCAGCAGATTGTCCACGGAGTTCTTGGTGATGGCGTAGTCACCCGTGCGGTTGCCGCCGGTAACGAGGCCGTTGATGGTGTCGCTGCCGCTGTTTACAGGCCAGCCGGTCACGCCGCCGGGAGACTGGGTAAAGCTGTCGGAAGTGGAACCGGTGCCGTAGTTCGTGCCGCCGCCCAGGAAGGTGCTGCGGTCATTGCTTACGGAGAACGGGGTGACAATCCAGTCAAAGCCGAGTTCTTCCGTGTTTTCCTGGGTTACTTCCACGAACTTGGTCATGATGCGCACCTGCTGGGATTCGCCGCGGGTGTTTTCAATGAGCTGTTCGATCAGGTCCAGGTTGCCGGAAGTGTTGCGGACGACCAAGGAGGAATTGCCGTTGACAAGGAATGCCGTGGCGCCTTCCGGGAAGCTGATGCCGCTCTTTTGCAGCAGGCTGCGGATGGAGGGCATGGGTTTAAGGCCGGAGGAGCTTTCGCCACCGCCGCCAAAGGGGTCGTCACTGACTTCGCCGCCGCCGTCGCCGACGGTGGTGCGGAGAGCGGACTGGAAGCCCGGGGGCACGGAGAAGGTGCGCTGGTACAGATCCACGTCATTACCGCCGGCAGGAAGGATGGTCACTGCATAGTCTTCCACCTTCTGGCGCAGGCCGGCATTGCTGCAGATGAAACGGAGCACTTCCAGCATGGGAACATTAGTCAGCTTCAACTGGCCGATTTTGCGGGTGCGGATGCTTTCCTGCGGGGCTGCTGCCGGAGCAGCTTCCGTGACTTCCGCAGTTTCTTCGCCAAAGCCGTCTTCATCAGTTGCGGGAACGGCGGGGGCGACGGCAGCGGGCTGGGAATCATTGATGACAAAGTTGATGCCGCGTTCACCGTTCGGGCCTACCGTGCGGTCCAGTTCAATGGACTTTTTGCGCAGATAGTCAATGGCGTCTTCCACGGTGGTGTCTTCAAAAGAGACGGAGGGGATGATGATGCTCTTGAGCTTCATCAGATTGGCCGTGGCGCCGTTGATGTCCGTGATCGGTGCGTTGTCAGTGCCGTCGGCTCCGGTCGGGACTTCCATCGGGATGGGGCGTTCCCACATCTTGTCCACTTCCGCCAGCATGGTGCTGCGGGTTTCGTCGTAAGCGGCTGCATAGTAAGCCATTCTGCGGCGGTTGACCGTTTCCTGTCCGCGGCGGGCCGCCACGTTGTACGGGTCGATGGAGAGAACCTTGTTGAATTCGGCGATGGCTTTGTCGTAGTCGCCGAGGTCATAGTAACCATAGGCCATGTGAAGGAGGGTGTTCACCTTTTCCACGTTTTTCACGTGTTCGGGGGTGAGCGCCGGATTCGTGCGAATCGGGTCCTTCATGTATTCGAGCGTCTGCTTGGCAAGCTTGGCGCTCCGGGGATTGAGCTTGATGGCATCCTGCAGAAGCTTGTCGGCTTCGTCATAGCGCCCCACTTTGATGTATTCCTGAGCAACGGCGATGCTGGCGTCGCCAATATGGTTGGCGATAGCTTCCTTGCGCTGGTCGTTGATCGGCGCGGAAGGCAGCATGTTGTAAGCGGCGTTGTATTTGTCCAGGGCTTCCTTGTACTTGCCTTCGCGGTACAGGTTGCGGCCTTCCGCAAGGAGCTGCATGGCTTCCTGGGTTTGCGCTTCGCGGCGGGCCATGGCTGTGCGCGCTGCACTGGACTGGTATTGGTAACTGCCCGGTCCGGCGTAGGACGATCCCAAGGCACTGGAGGTTCCGACGGCGCCGCCATCACCAGCCTGCGCAAACGGGCAGGAGGCAGCAATGGCCATCAGCGCGATCAGGGAACGCTTCGGTTGATAAAGTGGTGCGTGGTCCATAGTTAGGTTCTTCTTTTTACATGTTTTTCGGATTTGTGAAGCTTTTTTTTTTTTTCAGAAAAGTTTAAATCCGGCTCTATTTTTTTTTCTTTTGCTCAGTGTTGTTTGTTCTCCAGTGGTTTTGTTGGCAATGGTTACGGTCTGTGTAGCATTATCAACGGTTTTCAGCGTGTAGATCTGTTTGGCGTCTCCCGGAATCCGGAAGTCGGAACCTTCCTCTACTTCAAAGCTGGTATCCCGTTCGGGGCCGGCGGTGATAGTAAGGTTTACTTTCTTATCAATGATTGGAATGACGTATTTTGTTCCGCGCCTGATGGTGTAGGTTTGTCCGTTCTTGGTCGGCTTCAAGTCCTTGACGACGGCTTCCTCGTCCGTTTCCACCATGTCCAGGCTGGGATTCTTGAATTCCTTTTTTGACAACGCTGACAAGTTCGAATCTGGGCTCGTCTTTTTTTGTATTCTTACGGGCGCCGAACTTGCCGTTGGTCTGGACGATGTTTTTCCAAATTTCCTGTTTGGCGCGGTTCATACCCTTAAAGGTAAAGTCATTGCCATCCGCCTGGGTGAAAGCCAGATAGAAGCCGAACTGCTTGATTTCGTCGACAAAAAGCTTGCTGACGAGGGGAGGATGGCTGTTGGGGTCGTTGGGATGTGTTTTGGCCGCATATTCTTCCTGCACCGTAAATCCATCGTTGTCCGGGTCCCGGGTCAGGACGTCCGAGTAAACGAATTCATTTTCCAGTCCGTTGTCCAGGAACCATTTGTTCGGAATATTGCCGTGGATAGGCGGACCGGAGATGATGTCAAAGGGTTCCATTCCCCCCTCCTTAATCCAGAGATTGGGGGCGACGAAGCCCACATACTTCTGTGTTTCCTGGGCAATCGGCTTGAGTTCGTGGGAGGCGGAAAGTTCCTGGCCTACTTCTGCGGCTTTCTTGATGCCGGGAGGCGGTTCGATGGCTTTTTCAGAAACCTGCGTGGTGAATTTGTATTTGTCATTCAGTCCCAGAAAGGTCAGCGTACCATAGGCGGCCACTCCCAGGCCCAGGACGATTCCGGATGCCAACAGGATTTTGTCGTAATTTTGTTTTTCAGACATGTTGAAAGTATTTGCTGCGGTTGGTGTTGCCTTGGTTAATCTTCAGACGGTTCCTGAGCTTTGGGCTGGTTGAAGTGGACCAGATTCAGGGAGACCTGGACAAAGACCTGCTCCTTGCCCATGTAAGGCTTGATGACTTGCTGGATGGCCGTGGCTGCAGGTGCGGTCGCCTCATCCGCCGGAGTCAGGGAAGCCGCACCCGTGGCGGGTTGGGCAGCGGCAGGCTTGGCGGCTGCCGGATTGGCGATGGGAGGGGGCATCATCCGTTCGTTGCGGATACGGATGGAGTTGACCGTGAACAGATAATCCTGCATGCCGGTTATGGCGTTCATGGCTTTCAATACACTTTCCCGGTCGCCCTGGAAGGCTATTTCCAGAGGCATGGGAGTCCATGGAGCCTGGTCGGCTTCGTCCGATTCTTCCGGATTGTTCGCCGGGGTTTCAATGGGGAGCTGGGGGCGGTACACCTTGATGAATTTGGACAGGCCGCATTCCGCCAGTTTGTTGACCAGGCTGTTGATGGCTTTCAATTCAAAACCCAGCGTGGAGGCCGCCTGAACAGAGGGAGCCTGGGTGCTGTAAACCTGGAAGCCGAGCCAGGAGGATGTGTCCGTTATGAGAATGTTCTTTTTTTCTTGCAGGAGGAGATCAGGGAATCCCTGAATGTTTTCAGTTCATTCTGGAATGCCGTGGGCGTGGTGGGGACCAGCGCGGAGGAGGCAAGGAAGGGCTTGTAGGCCGTTTCCAGGCTGCCCACGGCCTTGGCATAGCGGTTCAGTTCTTTTTCCAGCTCTTCGTTGGATGAGCGGCTCGGAGTGATTTCCGCAGCATTGGCGGACTTGATTTCCTTGGCGGCGATGCTGATTTTTTTGTCCAGTTCACTGCGTTTGGAATTGACGATGTACCCTGTCGCGGATAACCCCAGGAATAAGAGAAGCCCCACGCCCGCGACCATGGCGGCGGGCTTGTTGTCTGTAATCCAATTGCTCATAAAATATGTCTTGTTCGGGTTGGGTAATCTTATTTGTTAAAGTTCACGGGAATGGGCGTTTTTAACGGAAGCACCAGCTTGAAGGGTACAAAGGCCCCTGCCGCCGCGTCCACCTTGGCGTCCTTGGCTCCCAGTTCCATGATCTGGCGGGCTTCCAGTTTGACGTCTCCGGGCTTGAAAGTGAACAGGGATTCCTTGTTCCCGTCTATTTTTGCCTGGAGGTCCTGGATGATTCTCTGGCCGCCCAGGCTGCGCCGGACGAATCCGGTCAGGCGGATGGCGTTGACGCTGTAAACGCCCGCTTCATCCTCGCTGGATGCGTTGGCGGAGGCCTCCGTCCTGATGTCATCCACCAAGGATGTATTTTTGTCCGATGTGAAGGAATCCTTGATGACGGAGTATCCCGTGATTTGGGTGGTATCCTCCGGATTGAAGTGGGCCAGCGGTTCAAAATCCGTAAACCAGTAGGGATAATCCTTGTGTTCCGACTGTTCCAGCAGGTGCCTGATGATGTCCGCGTAGCCGTAGCGCTGAAGCGTGAGCTGCTGGTAGGAAGCCAGGGTGGAGTCCAGTTTTTTCAGCTCCTGTTCTTTCTGGCGCAGGGCGGATTGTGCCGATTTGATGGAAGTAACGGTGGGCTGGACGCCGGCGAGGATTTCCTCCGCCTTTTTCTCTCCCATATATCCTGTGACGGCATAAGCTGCGGCACCAAGAACGGCAATGGCTGCCCCGACGATGATGGCGGGCATTTTTTTCTGGTTGGCCCGCTTTTTGGCAACTGCGGTGGGTTCCAGGTCAATATTGAGAGAGGCCCTGCCGATGGAGTGAATGGCGGTGCCGATCAATCCGCCCAGGATGAAGGCTTCGCGGGAGATGGTGTTCACGTCCACGCCGGAACCCACGCCTACGTTGTGCATGGGGTTGAAGAAGGAGATCGGAATGCCCAGTTTATCTTCCAGGAATTCCTTGGTATAGGGCAGGGAAGCTCCGCCGCCGCACAGGTATGCCTTGACGGGAGCGCTTCCGCTCATCTGGGCGCGGTAATGGTTGGTGGTCCGCTGGATTTCTGAGGCGAGCCTGGTCATGGCCGTACGGATGACGGTAGCCAGATTGGCCGTGGCGGGATCCAGTCCTTCCGTTTGCCCGTTGCTCATGGAAACGAGCCCGCTGGTGGTTTTCAAGCGTTCCGCTTCCATGAAGGAAATATTGAATTCACGGGCGATAGCGGAGGTTACGAAGATTCCCCCCGCGGAAATGCTGCGGGTGAAGAAACGTCCCTGTTCGCTGTAAATCAAATCCGTGGATTTGGCACCGATGTCGATGAGCATGACCGGTTCTTTCTCATCCGGATAACTGTCCACATACGCATTGTACAGAGGAGGTAAGCGCGCAGTCCACTTTGCCGGTGGAAAGGCCGTGGGAGACGATTTCATCATTCAGGGAGTCCAGGTCTTCCGCCTTGATGGCAACCAGGATGGCTTCCCGTTCCAGACCTTTGGCGGGAAGCAGATGGTAGTCCCACACGACTTCGTCCAGCGGGAAAGGGACGTGCTGCTGGGCTTCAAAGCGGATGAGCTGTTCCACATCGGTATCGTCCAGAGCCGGAAGCTTGACGAAGCGGATGAAAACGGATTGTCCGGAAACGGAATAGTTGACGACGCTTCCTTTGACGTTGAGTTCCTGGACGAGGTCGGCGATGGCTTCCCCTATTTTCGTCAGGCGCAAGCCTTCTGCTGACGGGTCCAGCACTACGAGGCGCGTAGCATAGCGGTCCAGGATAAGGGCGTCTTTGGAAGTCTTGGAAAAGACGCCCATTGAAACTCTCTGGGAACCTACGTTTAATGCGACGATTGGTCGTGAATTAGCCATGGGTGATTTCTGTTAAATAAGATGAAATGATAGCATTAATGGAACGTTATTCGCCGTCCGCCGGGGGATCACAGGAGTACCGAACGGGGCGGGGACGGAACCGGAAGCCGCCTGCTGGCTGTTGGGCCTCATAATTTCCGGATAACGGTCGTACCAGAACACGGAGAAAGGCGTTTCATCCTTGTTCAGCAGGGGGTAATAAGAGGTCTCCACGATACTGGGGGACTGGATGGTCCACCATTTTTCCATCTTGCCGCGTTCGGAGGAATAAGTGGCGACAATCTTGCCGTTGTATTCCACCACTACGCCCTGGTACTTCACCCATTTTCCTCTTCCTCCTTCCACACCGGTAATGCGCTTGACGGAGGACGGGGAGAGATACACGGAAGCGTACGTGTTTTCTCCCACCGGAACATTGACGTATTTGACCTCCTTATACAGTTTCAGGTACTGGCGGGCGCGGTCCGGATTAACTACCGCGATGTAAAATTTGAACGTCAGGGCATCAATATAGCCGGATTTGGGGGTGGGAGCGGCTTCCACCTTGAAGGGAATTTCAAAATCCGCCCATTTCTTCGGTTTCGGCAGCGGCCGGGGATCGTCCTGCGTCAGGACGTTGGGGGACTGGCGCATATACAGGGACAGCTTTTCCAGGGAGACCCGCACCTGCATTCTGGGATTGCTGGTGGTCTGCGCCGATGCCGCAGGGACGAAAAGCACCGCAGCCAGCATGGCCGTGATAGTGTTAAGGATGGATTTCATAGCACAATTCGATTCCCTGATTAGTTACACCAAAAACCGAACTGTGGCTAGCAAAAATCTCTTGTTTCTTTCCATGTAGCGAGCGTGGGCATGACACGGCTCCGTCCGGCGGTTCTACCCGGGCGGTCAAGAAAAAACATGCGGCATGGCTTCGGGCTTGACCTGGCAGAGGTGTTTCCACATGCTCGGCCCATGGCGATTGATACTGATCTGCTGAAAAAGTTTTCAGAGGCCCACGGTATTTCGGGGCATGAGGATGAAGTGCGAAGCCTGGTGGCTCAGGAACTTGAAGGATATGGAGAATTTTCTTCCGATGGTTCCGGCAGCCTGTTTTGCACCGGCGGCGGGGCCGGCCCCCGCGTGATGCTGGCCGCCCACATGGATGAAATAGGTTTCCTGGTGCAGAATATAGCGTCGAACGGTTTCCTTCAGTTGGTGGGGATAGGCGGCTGGTGGCCACATACCCTGTTAAGCCAGCGTGTCCTGGTAAAAACCCGCTCGGGCCGCGGCATCCGGGGTGTGATTGGTTCCAAGCCTCCCCATTTTCTGCCGGAAGGCCAGCGCAACAGCGTCATGAGCATGGAAGCCCTGTTTGTGGACGTGGGCGCTGAAAGCGCGGAACAGGTGAAGAATGAATTCGGTATTCACCTGGGGGATCCCGTGGTGCCGGACGTGAAATTCTCCCCCTGTTGGAAAATCCGTTCCGGGTCATGGGGAAAGCCTTTGACAACCGCGCCGGTTTCTGTGATGATAGAGGCATTCAAGAAATTATGCCGGGAAGGGCATCCCAACACCCTGATTGCCGCCGCGACGGTTCAGGAGGAGGTAGGCACGCGGGGCGCCAGGACGGCCGGCGTCGCCATGCAACCGGATTGCGTGATTGTTCTGGAAGGGCCGCCGGCAGACGACACCCCCGGGTTTGCCGTGACGGATTCCCAAGGGGCCTTGGGTGGAGGCGTGCAAATCAGGCTGTTTGACCCCACGGCCATCACCAATCCCCGGCTGGCCGCCCTGGCCGAAAAAACGGCTTTGGATGCGGGCATCCCATTCCAGTTGACGGTGCGCCGTTCCGGCGGAACGGACGCGGCAGCCCTGCATCTCTCCGGAAAGGGAGTTCCCACTATTGTGCTGGGAATTCCCACCCGGTACATTCATGCCCATAACGGCGTGCTGGATCTGCGGGACTACCGCGCCGCGGTGGAATTGACGGTGGCTCTGGCCCGTTCCCTGGACCAGGAGGCCGTGGAAGCCCTTACCCATTACCTGCCCTGAAAGAAACGCTCATGAATCCGACCGTTTACGTACATGATCTGGACCCTGTCATCTGGCAGATAACGGACTCAATTGCCCTGCGCTGGTATGGCCTGGCCTATTTAATGGGCTTCATCGGCGGGTATTATCTGCTTTCCTGGCTTTCCCGCCGGAAGCTGTATCCTGTCCCTCAGGACAGAATGGCGGATTTTGTTACTTATGTGGCTATTTTTGGTGTTCTGATCGGTGGAAGGCTGGGATATGTGCTCTTTTACCAGATTCCCAATCACGGCTGGTCCCAGTTTCTGGCGGATCCGCTCATGGTACTGAGGGTGTGGGAAGGGGGCATGGCCAGCCACGGGGGAATGATTGGAGTGGGGCTGTACACATTTTATTATGCGTGGAAGCACCGCGTCAAGTGGGTGGCGCTTCTGGACGGCCTGGCCATTGTAGCTCCCGTTGGGCTGTTTTTTTCGGGCGCATGGCAATTTTATCAACGGGGAACTGTATGGGCGCATTGTCCCGCCCGGCTCTTCCCAGGGAATGATTTTTCCGGCGGAGCTTTCCCAGGATCCGGACTTGTTCGTGCGGGTGGCCTCCCGTATTTATGAAACGCCCGGATTGCTGGACAAACTGTCCCTTTCCGGCATAGCTGTGCCGGAACGAATGACTGCCGCCTGGGTGACCGACCGGGTGAGGGATACACCCGCCATCAGGGAAATCGTGGGGCAGATGATGCAGGATCATGCACGCTACCCCTCCCAGCTGTATGAAGCGTTTGCGGAAGGTGTGCTTCTCTTTGCCGTGCTGTGGTTTGTACGGGTAAGGTTTCCTCGTGCGTGGAACGGTTTGTTCTGCGGTATTTTTGCCGTTCTTTATGCTGCGGGCAGAATTATTTGCGAAGAGTACCGGGAGCCGGATTCCCCCTTCTCCATGGGATTGACCCGCGGGCAGTTCCTCTCCGTTTTCCTCGTGCTGGTGGGCGCCGCTTTTTTTGTATATGCCTTCAAGACCAGGCAGACGGTTCAGGAATGCGCTTTCTATGAACCTGAAAAGAAAGACGGGAAAGAATCGTCCGGAAAGGCCGTTTAAAACGGGTCCAGGTCAAATTCCCCTGTTTTGGGAATACTGCTGGCGGGACCAGCTTTGAAAATATCTGCAATGCAGCTGGAAAAAAGCCGCAAATTCCGTTGGTCGAAGGCAAAACGTTCAAATTCCTTGACGGAAAACAGGGTGATGGGGTCCGTGTTGTAAGCTTTGAATTCCATGATGCCGGCGTCCGTATTCGTATTTGACAGGCGTCCCTCAATGCCTACGTCCCCGCTCATGAAGCGCCCCAGGATCAGGGAGGTTCCCGGAAGGGGGGGACCAGGGAAACAAGATCGGACATGATGTTGCCGCCCACGTCCGTAGGCTTCAGCTTGACTATGGCGAGGCGGAGAGTTACGGATCCCGGAACGGGGCGGTCAACCAACTGCATTTCATCCTCCCGCCTGTCTGTTTGGATTTGTTTTCCAGCACGTTGCGGATGTCTTTTTGCAGCCCGGCCCTGAATTGTGCCGCCAGCGCCGGGGATTCCTTGGGGGAATCTGGCTTTGATGTAGTCAATATTGACGGGGGCTACATATACTTTTAGCCTTGGGGAATTCCAGACGGCCTGTTCCGAGGGATTATACCAGACGCCTCCAAAACAACTCTGCCTGGAATCCGTGTGAAGGGGATGGGTAATCAAAGAGGAAACGGGCATTGTCCGGGAACTGGAACAGGAAAAAACCAAACCTGTTCCCAGCGCCAGGAATAGCCGTGGAATAGCGCCGTGCATGCAGGATAAGACGGCATCCGCCCGGGTGGTGTTCGAGTCATGACCCGATTGGCTCCGGGAGTTTTTTCCGGAGGGGGTGTCTCCGGAAATTCCGGGGCGGTTCCGTGCTTCCTTCAACGGTATGCATGATGAACGGACGGGTAGCGGGACGGCAGAAATGGACAATCGCATAAGAATAGGCCGGAGCGGGGAAACGGCACGGTCAGAAGAACTCCGGACGACAAGGAGACGCGCAAGGTTGCCCCGTGTCCGGATGCATGATTGACAAGCCGGAAAAGCGGGGCATGCTGTTGATATGAGATACGAGCCGCTTCCTTCTTCCTTTTTTGCCGGCAACCGTGAAGAACTTGCTTCCCGCCTGCCTGCCGGCAGTATGCTGATTCTGCACGCCAACGACGTATTTCCTACGAATGCGGACGGCACTTTTGCCCTGCATCAGAATGCCAACCTCTTTTATCTTACGGGAGTTGACCAGGAAGAAACCGTCCTGGTCATGACCATCCGGGAGGACGGCTGGGATGAGATTCTGCTGTTGCGTGAGACAAATGAACAGATTGCCATCTGGGAAGGTGCCCGGCTCTCGCAGGAACAGGCGAGAGAGCTGAGCGGCATCCAGGACGTGCGCTGGACCGATGAATATGATGCGCGTTGCTGAGGCCCTGGTGCCGTCCGCATCCATGGTCTTTGTGGAAGCCAACCAGCATCCGCGATGCACATGCCCGGTGGAAACGCGCAATGCCCGCATGACCAAGGAGCTGAAGGAAAAAATTCCCGGACGCTGTTTTGAAGAATGTCTATGAAATCATGGCGGATATGCGGCAAATCAAAAAAAGCCGGAAGAAATCAAGGCTCTCAAAAAGCCTGCGACATCACCAATGAAGGCTTCCGGGAATTGCTCCGATTCATCAGGCCGGGGGTGGGCGAATGGCAGATTGAGGGATTCCTGGCCAACGAATTCATCAGCCGCGGTCCGCGCAAATTCTCCTTCCTGCCCATCATCGCTTCCGGAAAGGATACCTGCGTGCTGCATTATATCCAAAACGACAAACGGTGCGAAGACGGCGATCTGGTGCTTATGGATATAGGCACGGAATACGGGAATTACAACTCCGACATGACCCGCACCGTTCCCGTGAACGGAAAATTCACCCCCGCCAGCGCGCTGTGTATGAAAGCGTGCTGAATATGATGACCTACGCCAAAAAGATTCTGAAACCCGGAATCCTGAAATCGGAGTACGAACGCCTGGTGCGCGTTTTTGCCGCCGGGGAACTCGTCAAGCTGGGGCTCATCACACCCGCGCAGGTGGCGGAAAAACCGTCCGATCCTCCCATTGTCCGGAAATATTACATGCACGGGTGTTCCCACTTCCTGGGGCTGGATGTGCACGATGTAGGCGAAGCCAACCCCGTTGTGTTGCCGGGTATGGTTTTCACCGTGGAACCGGGCATCTATATTGCGGAAGAAGGCATAGGCATCCGTTTGGAAAACGATGTCCTGATCGGGGAAACAGAAAACATCGACCTGCTGGGAGACGTGCCTTTGCTGCCTGATGACATTGAACGGCTCATGGCCCGGTAAAATGGGCCGGATACGGTTCTGAACTTGACAATGGGGCCCGTGTGGGTTTTCATTCCCGTCCCATCATGTCGAAGAACTCAAAATAGCTCTTCCCAAAGGCAGTTTGCAGGATTCCACCGTGGAATTGTTCCGCAAGGCCGGCTACAATGTGTATGTGTCCAGCCGCGGATACCGCCCGGCCTGCGACGACGACGATCTGGAGCTCTTCCTGATCCGTGCCCAGGAAATAGGCCGTTATGTCAATGACGGTTTCATCGACTGCGGCATTACCGGGCGCGACTGGATTTATGAAAACAGGGCGGACGTGGAAGTGCTGACGGATCTTCAATACTCCAAGGCTACCTCCAAGCCTACCCGCTGGGTGCTGGTAGTCCCGGAAAATTCCCCCATTACCTGTGCGGAAGACCTTCAGGGCAAGCGCATCGCCACGGAAGGCGTGGGCATCACGGAACGCTGGCTTCAGGAAAAGGGTATTGAAGCCCACGTGGAATTCTCCTGGGGAGCTACGGAAGTGAAGGTGCCGGAACTGGTGGACGCCATCGTGGACATCACGGAAACGGGAAGCTCCATCAAGGCCAACAAGCTCCGCATCGTGGACACCCTGATGACCTCCTATCCCCAGTTTATCGCGAACCGGGAAACCATGCAGGACGAGTGGAAGAAACAGAAGCTGGAACGCCTGGTCATGATGCTCAAGGGCGCTTTGGAAGCGCGCCGGAAAGTGGGCCTGAAAATGAACCTTCCTGCTGCTTCCCTGAACGGCCTGGTAGAGGCTCTTCCGTCTCTGCGCCGTCCCACTATTTCCCATTTGGCGGAAGAAGGCTGGCTGGCCGTGGAAACGGTCATTGACGAATCCGTTGTGAGGGATATCATTCCCCAGCTCAAGGCCCTGGGAGCGGAAGGCATCATTGAATACCCGCTTAACAAGCTGGTTTACTAGATTTTTTCTCACCACAGTAAAACAACAAACGAACCACAATCATGGGATCGCTCAAAAACGCCGTAAAGCAAAAATCAACAAGCATAAGCGCAGCAAGCGCATGCGTCAGAACCGTCACAAGAAGCGTTTGCGTTACAAGTCCTAAGGTTTGTGCGCTTCGCTGCTCAAACTGGCAGTCTGTCCGATTTCCGGAAAAATTCCGGCGTCCTCCTTATCACGGAAGGACGCCGTTTTTTATGTATTTGAATGAGCCAAAAAATATTAATTTGATTTCATGTTGAAATAGATATTGATGTTTTCTTTTTTTTTTCAATAGATTAGGAAGTAAGTTATGAGGCGTGTGTTTATTTTGATAATCTCTATATTACTGTTTTTTCAGGGAAATGTCTTGGCTGCTGATCAGCCAAGATGCCGTGTAGAAAGAAGATATCTTGCCTTCTTTTTTTTTTACTCCTTGGGGTAAAGAGCCTCCTACTCCGCCTGACATTGTTGAGGAGGCATTGGGTGATATGGTGGAATCTATTCTTACTGAAGCTCTAGGCGCAGAAACAGGGATAGTGGATATGGATCATCTAGTAGGGGCCTCCATGAAACATACTTATCATGTTCATCTATGGTATGCCTACAGATTTTCATAATCATAAATTTAAAACTCCATGGAAAACGGGGATGAAAACACATTTAGCTGATGGGATGAAGGATTTTTTTGATCCGAATATTGAAGGGAAAAAAAAAAGTGCTCAAAGTCCCGTGTCTACAGCAAAAAGAGACCTTCTTAAGAAATTTGAAAAGGAACTTAAAGAAGAATGTGAAAAACATCATTGATAAAATATTATGAAAAAAATTATATTAATAAACCTCATTTTACTTTCTACAGGGTTTCTTTATGCACATGAAAAGGATATGATGAATAAAGTTCCTAGGGATAGCAAAGTCAATTTGGAAAAGAATGACTCTTCTTCCCCTGTCGTTGTAGAAGGTGTAAAAAAACCGTGGAGAACTGGATAGCTGGATTGAAAATTATGTGGAAACAAATTATCCTGGTTATAATATAGGTGACAGGGAAGTGGATCTTTCCAGTAAGAAATCAATCATTGAAACTGTGTATTTAAAAAACGAACAGGGAAATGTAATAGAAGTGTGTTTTGATATTACGGATTATCGAAAGAAATTTAACGAGCTTCATAAAAAAAAGAAATTATTAAAATTTCTAGAGATCTCCGGAAACAAAAAAGAACGTGTAAAAGAAGATAAGGAACCAGGAAGTTCTTATGATTTTCCCATTGAATTGAAAGATGCTAAAACTGAGAAGGAAGTTTTGGAAGCACAGAAGAATTATTTGGAGAAAAAATTTTCCTGGTTATCAAGTAATTTCAAGAGCAACATGGGTATTTGGGAAAAAGTTTATTGATCGAGTCCGGTTGGAAAAAAAGAGGATGATACTAGAGTTTTGATGTTTGATGTATCGGCTCATATTAATGAATACAGAAAGACCCATGAGATTAATTTGAAAGAAATCGCTCCTGGTATGATTAGTGTGCAAAAATGAATTTTAATAGTAAGAAACTATTTTAGAGAAGTATTTGTTGCGCCAATGCTTGATTTTTATTTTTGTGTATATGAGATAGGATTGATGAGTAAATTTTAGAAGTTTTTTTGCCTATAGAATATTTATTAAAATATAAATTAACTGATTAATTATAAATAGAATATAATAAATTAAATGTTCCATATTTTAAATTGAGATGCATAATTGTTATTTTTAACGTTTCTGTGTTTAAATTTCTGTTCTTTTCTCTGTATTTTTTATCAGTGGTTGCTGCTGAAAATTTATCCTATCAGCGTCTGGCATGGCAGATGGAGGGAGGGGATGTACGGAGTATTGCCGGACTGTGTCGCCAATATGTACAAAAAAGAAGTTGGAGGCGGAAAAACGTTTTCCGTGGAATCCCTGTTGAAGGATCGGGAGCTGGCGCAGGCTTGCTATATGGCCCATTTCTTTGCGTTGGTGGGGAAGGATAGGACTTACATCCTTCATGAATTGAAGGACAAGGAGTATGTTCTGTGGCTGTTGAATCATCCGGAAGTGTTTGAGAAGTTGTCATTTGCCAAGGCTTCGGGAAAGGATACTCTGGCAGTCCTGCGCAACATTTGGCTGAAGGAAGGGAAGGAACTTTCCGGGGTTGGCCTTAACATGGCATTGGGGGCGGCGTTGGTTTCTTCATCTCGGGAGCCGGAGGCATGCGAAGCGCGGTATGATTTTTACAAAAAGTCTTTTATGGAGAAAAAACTGTTTCCGCAGTTCCTTACGTTGGAGCCGTGGGAATTCGGAATTCTTTTCCGGGGGCGGGAAAGTATTGAGGAACTTGCCTGGGCGCAGGATTATCTAGCCGACAAAAAGAAGATCCAGGCGGGGAACGCCGGGTATGCCTGTTGCGGATTGATTCCATACCGGATGAAGAATAAACAGGGAATCAGTGTGCATGTGGGTGGAGCGTTTTACGATCACAAACCGGTTTCCTTACAGATTTACGTGGAATATGGAGGCGTGTGCGGCGCCGTTTCCAAAGGGGCAGCCGGTTTTGTGAAAGCGAAGGGAATTCCTTCCTATACGATTGGCCAGCCAGGGCATTGCGCCTTTGTGTGGAAAGGGATAGACGGAGAATGGAAGATAGGAAATAACATTTATGGATGGGTGTGGTCGGAGGGCGGTTCTGGAGGGCCTTGGAAGGGAGCCGTTTCCACGATTACAGAGCTTCCCCGTTTTTGGAAGAAGAATGCCGCTGCATCCAATCTCTGTTATTATTTATCCCTGCTGGCTGCCGATCCACAGAAGGCGGGCACATTACTGAAAGAAGCGTTGAAACGGAATGCTTCCAATTATCCTGCGTGGCAGGCTTTGACGAAGAGAAATGCAAAGCGGTCCGAGAAAGAAAAACTGGTTTTGCTAGAACAGTTCAAGGAAGCTTTCTCCGGAAATCCCACCATGTGGGAATACTTTCTGAAAAAAGAACTGGGGCTTGATTGGAAAAAAGCGAATGGTTATGCCGTTTATCCCGGATTGCTGGCTGAAAATGAATCGTGGGATTCCGTGGATGCCTACATGCGTAATTTTTGCGCTTTAGCCCGGGAGGATATTCCCGACATGGCCGGAAAGTTGTCTTATGAAGTGAAAACCAAGAGAATCTTTTTCAAAAACTGGCTGAAATTTTACCAGCAGAATAAAGTAGATCGGAAGGTGAGAGTTCAGACCTGTGCCGTCTTGGAAAAGGCATTGCCCCCGTTGTTGACCCACGAAAAACGGCTCTTCAATTTCTCGGATTTTATGGTCAGATACTTGACTTGTGGAAAGACAAACAGCTGTCTGCGCGGGCCGATGCTTGCTTGACTGCATGGTTGAAGGAGGCAGACAAGGCGCCTGTACGCAAAAAAAAGGTGGCAGAAATAGGGCTGAAAGTAGCCACTCATTTAGAAGACAAAAGGGCGCTTGTCCGTTATGCGGAGGCTCAGGAAGAACATTGAACAGGGTTGTCTGAAGATCAAGGATGTTGTTGTAATACAGAAGATGGAGAATCGGCTCAAGTATTTAATAATGATTTCCAGAAAGGAAAATTTGCGCAACAAGCAAACCTTTATTTAAAGGCGTTTCAGTGTTATATTCCATTATGTCGATTTGTTAGCAGATGTTTCAATCGATACCTGTGATAGTTGCCGTATCCTCTTTTCTTCCCGGAATCTTTTCAGGGGAATGGTGATGGTAAAAACAGTTTCCCGGTGGGGGATGCTGGAGACGGTGATGGCGCCGTCGTGCGCTTCCACGGCGCGTTTCACGATGGAAAGGCCCAGGCCCGTTCCCCTGATTTCCGAGGAGTGGTGGGTTTCCACCCGGTAAAAGCGGTTGAAAAGGAAGGGGATGCTTTCCGCAGGAATGCCCACGCCCGTATCCGTGACGGTGATGACGCAGGCGTCCTGTGTTTTGGCGGCGGCCACAGTAATGGAAAGTCCCGGCTCCGTGTTTTGCTTGAGGGCGTTTTCCACCAAATTGAACAGAATTTGCGTCCAGTAAAAGGGGTCTCCATAAAGTTCCCAATCCGTGGGAATGTCCATGTGCAGGACGGCCTGTTTTTTCTCCCGGATGGAATCCAGACGGGAGAAGACGTCGTCCGCGCAGGAGGTGAGGCGGAACCACTGCTCCTTCAGAATCGCCTTGTGGCCTGATTCGAGTTTGGAGATCATGAGCATGTCTTCAATAATGTTCATCAGCCTCTGGCTGTTATGGTGCATGACTCCGATGAATTTGCGGGCCAGTCCGGGACTTTCCTCCACCAGATCGTCCTCCATCAGGTTTTCCAGATATCCCACGATGATGGTGAGGGGCGTGCGCAGCTCGTGGGAGGCGTTTGCCACGAAGTCCCGGCGCATCTGGTTGGTGAGGTAGTTCTGCGTGATGTTGCGCAGCAGGATGCGCTTTTCTCTGATTGGGGCGTCCGTGATGGCGCTGTCCAGATGCCACGCCGTGATGCCGTTTTGCACGCCGCCTGGGGAATTGGCGGCGCTCAGCGTGAATTCCCTTGGTGACGGGGCCGTCCGTATCGAATGCTTCCTGAACATGCCCCAGCAATTCCTGGTTGCAGATCAGGGCCCCCACTTTGCGCCCTTCCAGCTTTTCTTCCTGAAAGAGTTCTTTTGGGCCAGCGTATTAGCCAGCACGATGTGTCCGGATGGACCGATGAGCAGGAAGGCCTCTCCCAGAGCTTCCAGGAAGCGCCGTTTGTCCGCGATGGCCTGTTCCTGCGCTTCTTCCCCGCGCTTCAGCAGGCGCTGAGCGTCCCGCAAAGCTTTTTTCCGGGCTTTCATGGCGGACCGGCATACCTGGACCAGATGCCAGTTCAGGTACAGGGAGGCCAGAATAAGGATGGTTAGGATGTAGTCGATGGCCGACATGGAACCGGAGTGTTAAGCCTTTTCCTCCGGGATGCGGCGTCCCGGCAGGGTAAAGCGGTAGCCGATGCTGCGGACGGTTTCAATGCAGTCCGCATAGGGAGCCAGTTTCTGGCGCAGCCGCTTCATGTGCGTGTCCAGCGTCCGGCTCTGGGCCTGGTGGCTGTACCCCCCATACGCAACTGAGCAGGTCGTTGCGACCATATGGATCATGAGCTTGAATTCCGTGGCCGTCAGGTCTACTTCCTCATTGTCGATATAGAATTTGAGGGCGTTTTTGTCAAAAGTGAAGGGGCCGTATTCCGCAATGACGCTGCCCGGCGTGTGCTCGCACCGTTTCAGCACGCTGGCCACGCGCAGGACAAGTTCCTTGGGGCTGAACGGTTTGGTCACATAGTCATCCGCTCCCAGTTCCAGCCCCTGGATGCGGTCTTCCGCCTGGGCCTTGGCTGTCAGGAAGATGACGGGAATATTCTGGGTGCGGCTGTCCCGGCGCAGTTCCCTCAGTACGCCGTGTCCGTCCATGCCCGGCATCATCTGGTCCAGCAGGATCAGTTCCGGCTTGTCCCGGCGCGCCACTTCCAGCGCGGTCAGACCGTCATAGGCCGCCAGGGGCGTATGGCCCGCACGTTCCAGGTTATAGGCCACAAGGTCTGAAATGGCGTGATCGTCTTCAGCGATAAGAATGGTTGCCATGTCTGTTTTTACGATGAAAGAAAGGGCGGTGTCCCGATATTAGATGTGACGATTCGTTCACATTTCCCCACCCGGGAGGCGGTTCCGGACAGTTAAAGCCTCCTCTTATGCAAACATACTGTAACGGAGGCGTTTCCGTTTGGCAAGGCTGGCCCAGATTCAACTTCTCTTCCCTGCGTCATGTGATACACTTGCTCCGCAACAGTTGTATTGTTATGCGAAGCGATAGAGTTAAAGCAGGGTTCGAGCGTGCGCCGCACCGCAGTTTGATGCGTGCCACCGGAATGACGGATGAGGATTTAAGCCGTCCTTTCATTGCCATTTGCAATTCTTTTAATGAAGTGATTCCGGGCCATGTCCACCTGAACAGGGTGGCCGCCCTCATTAAGGAGGAGGTACGCAAGGCCGGAGGAACTCCCGTGGAATTCAACCTTCCCGGCGTTTGTGACGGCATTGCCATGGGCCACGGCGGCATGAAGTTTTCCCTGGCCAGCCGTGAGCTGATCGCGGACAGCGTAGAGACGATGCTGAGCGCCCATGCGTTTGATGCCATGATCTGCATCCCTAATTGCGACAAGATTGTTCCCGGCATGATTATGGGCGCCCTGCGCTGCAATATTCCCACTATTTTCTGCAGCGGCGGTCCGATGGCCGCCGGCATGGCGGAGGACGGCACGGTGCTGGACCTGAACAGCGTGTTTGAGGCTGTCGCCCGCTTTAAGGCAGGCAAGATTAATGAGGCGGAACTTCATTCCCTGGAATGCCGAGCCTGCCCCGGCGCCGGTTCCTGCTCCGGCATGTTTACGGCCAATTCCATGAATTGCCTGAGCGAGGTGATCGGCCTGGCCCTTCCCGGCAACGGTTCCCTGCTGGCTACTTCAGAGGAACGAAAGGAGTTCTGGAAGCAGACTGCCCGCCGCGCCGTGGAGATGGCTAAGGCGGACGGCCCCCTGCCGCGAGACATCGTAACCCGTGACGCCATCGACAATGCTTTCACAATTGATATGGCCATGGGCGGCAGTTCCAATACCGTGCTCCATACGCTGGCCATTGCCCGGGAAGCCGGCGTGGAATATGACCTCCAGCGCATCAACGATATTTCCAGACGAACCCCCAACATCTGCAAGGTGGCTCCTTCCTCCCGCTTCCACATGCAGGATGTTTTGCGTGCAGGCAGGGTGAGTGCCATCATTCATGAAATTGCCAGAATTCCCGGAGCCCTTCATCTGGACGCCATGACCGTCAGCGGGAAAACGCTGGGTGAAACAGTGGAGGGATGCGGCATTGCGGATGAAACCGTGATTCATCCGTTGGAAAATGCCTATTCCCGTGATGGCGGCCTGGCGATTCTGTTCGGCAATTTGGCCGAGGAGGGCGCTGTGGTGAAAAAGGCGGGTGTGCATCCGGATATGATGAGTTTCCGCGGGCCCGCCGTGATTTTCGAGTCTCAGGAAGAGGCCTGCGAAGGCATCCTTGCCGGGAAGGTGAAGTCCGGCGATGTGGTTGTCATACGCAATGAAGGACCCAAGGGCGGCCCCGGCATGCAGGAAATGCTGGCTCCCACTTCCTATATTATGGGGCAGGGCCTTGGCGCGGAAGTGGCGCTTATTACGGACGGCCGTTTTTCCGGAGCCACGCACGGAGCCTGTATTGGCCATATTTCCCCGGAAGCGGCGGAAGGCGGCCTGATCGGCCTGCTGAGAAACGGGGATATGATTGAGTATTCCATTCCGGACCGCACGCTGAACGCCTGTTTGAGCGAGGAGGAAATCGCACGCCGCCGTGCGGATTGGAGACCTACCTATAACAGGGTTTCCTCCTCTTGGCTGAGCCGTTACCGCCAGCTTGCTACGAATGCCAGCAAGGGGGCTGTCCTCCGGCGCGGGGAATAATAGCTCGTATTATTCGACTTATCCCAACCAAATTTCAGCCGCCTTCCTCCTTAATGGGGATCGCGGCTGATTTCATCTGCCGTCGTGCGGATTGAGATGCCGGTAGTTGTAGTAGATGAGGCCGAGCTCGTCGTCCATGTATTCGCACGAGAAGCGGAATTTGTTCTCTTGCGCCATGTTGCCTTCCGACGTGACCAGCCCTCCGTACGGACGGTATTCGTACAGGGCGCGGCGTCCGCGCGCTTCCCCGAAGAGGGAGGTGACGTTCTTCATCGCGTCGTGCATGCAGTAGAGATGCTCCTTCACCTGCGTCCCGTTCGCCTCCCAGCGCGTCATGGCCAGGACGCGCGTGGCCTCAGGTTCCGAGGGGTCCCAGATGTAACTGCGCACAACTACCGGCGTTTCCCCGGTCAAGTCGCACTCCGCCACCTGCAGGTAGTTTCAGTAGAATTATAGACAACGTCCATCATTTCTTCTAAAAGGAGAGTTGCCGAGCATATCCAGTATTTTCTTCCCGTAGCTGAATCGGTTGAGATGTCTTTTCATAATAATCTTTTTTGATCATTTCACAATAGGAGCCTCTTCTTCTTGCATGTTCATATAAAACCATAAAAAATCCCACCCATTTTTATCATCTGGGAAATGTTCTATATAATTTTCCGCTGCCAAGTCAAAAATATCCGCCCTGCTTAAAATGGCCTCTCCGTATGCATTGTTTTGAAGCAAAGATAAAATATCTTTATCTTTACTCGATAAGCGGATATATGGAATAATAACTCTATTTAAATAACTATCGTCATCCTGATGTACCATGGACAGCATTTCCGGATACCGTCCGCTGCGGACTTGTTTGAATTCTTTCTTTAACATTTTCTCCCAATTCGCAGAATGAATGATATAACTCGCCAATTGCTGCTTCTGTTGCAGCGATAAGTTCATTATTCTTTCCTCTGCCTTAATATATATCGAATCCTTGGGAAGCTTTTCCATATCGTAAAGTATAATATTTTGCTAAAAATCATATTCTTTATATATGGAAACATGGACATCAAGTTCCTGCTTGAGCATTTCAATATTGCTGCTACTTCGTCAAGGATTTTCTCAAAACTATTAGCAGATTCATAGCATTTTTTACAATGATTAATATTTTTAATAGGAAACAAAGCGATTATCATTTATGTAAAAAATCTCCTTCCGATAAACAGAAGGAGATTTTTTTTTAATTAAGCAGTTTTTTTTGTGTATTAATTATATAAAATCAAAAAAATATCGGAATTATTTACTCTAATCTTGTTTCGTTGATTTCCTCGATTTTTCATTAGATCAATTTGCTGAATATCAAGAGCTAGGATATCCTGAAAATCTTACAGCAAGACTATTCTTTATAATTTTGTTCTTGTATTACCATTAATATTGGTAATTATATTTTCTTTTCTATATTTTGTTTTTGTCGCATTATATTTTTTAGGATGTCTATTACTCAAGTTTAACCTTATTTTAAAATTTAAAGATTGGATTGATTTCTTGTGTGCGCATAAACCTGCCTGCCCTCTTTGCAATCAAACTGATACATGTAATAAAGGTAATTGTAATATGTGTCACTCGAATGCCAATCCTCTGATTTTTTGATAAAAAGGAAGTTAATCAAAATAATTTTGAAAATATATCTGATACTTCAATTATACAACCTTTGACTATCACTGATCCTTGTCCAAAAGAGGGTTATCAAATAGTTTGCACAATCTCTTGTAATAGTGTTAAAGAGAGTAATACCTAAACGAGAGGACAGCCTTTTCTGAATCAAAAAGGCTCTTTCCAAAAAAGATGGAGCTTTTTTTTGTTCCCCTATGCAATAGGAGGGGGAGAACAAGATTAAAAGGGATAACTCCGATTTGTTTTAAACGGTTTCTAATAAAATCATTCCTGCAAAAGGGTTCCTTCCGACAAACAGAAGGAACCCTTTGTAGAATTATCTAATTTATTTAATTTGCAATTGTTAATATATTTAACATTTCAGAACAATTATATATAATTCCATTTATTTTTTTTTAATTTTTAATAAGATCTTACTATCCAAAATTTAATATTAGAAGAAAAAACTAGCTATATATGATGATATAAAAAATACAATAACCCATTTAATAATCAGCTTAATGTCACGTGCAATAAAAAAATTAGTACACTGATTACGTTGTAACTTATTAAGCGGACATTTTTCGATGAGGAACGAAAGAGCATCATTAATTTGCTTGATAGAATCAAACCATTTCGTTTTAAAGTGTATATTGCATTCATTCCCAATAATCCATACATCAAATATTTGATATTTCACAAATTTTTTAAATATCTGTGGATTGATAGCTTTGCCTATTTTGTAGGCATCAAAACATGAAGCGTTAATGATGATTCTATCTATATCTCTATATAAAATCTCCTTTTTTCTCCACCATAATTTTCTGATTATTCTATCATTGCATAGTAATAATTGATAGCTACTTAATTTAATAGTTAAGTAAACTCCTATAGAAAAAATTGCTGCTAGAATAGGTAATTCACCATTATTAATATTATCTGGATTGCAAAATTTCCATAAAAATAAACCCAATATAATTCCGCAAGATACTGTTGCAAGAACAAGAGCTTTACGAGGTTTTAAATAAATATTAATTATTTTTTGAGATGACATTTTAGTGTATCGGAATTATAATTATTGCTTCCTGTCTTTCTCCAAGGGTATAAGATTGTTTATTTATGTCAATACGAAATACAACAATGGTAGAATGTTGTATGAAAATATAATTGAAAAAAGTGATGGATTTGACCTACCAGCCTCTAGCGGTATATGTGGTTGTGACATCAATGGTAAATTCGAACTAACAGAATAAATTCTACTAGATTCCAAGGTTCCGTTGCTTAATATCGTGCTAGGTAAGGACAAGGTAATTCTTGGCAAAGAATTAAAATTCCATTATACTTCGCAATGACTCTCAGGCGAATTCTTCTGATAGTGCTTTTTTTAATTTAACCCAGTTACCATAGGCACTATAAGATCAATTAATAACAATTACAGTTTCTATAGAAACTAATGAAAATGCTATAATCATGAAAACAATAGAAAGAATGAAAGCTATAATATTTGCCCAAGTTCTACATTTATTTTTTACGGAATTATTTACTCTAATCTTGTTTCATTGATCTTCCCTCATCGGAGCAATCTGAAATATAACTGCGCACAAAAGCCAGTATTTCCTTAATTAAGTCGTACTTCACTATCTGCAAACAATACAGTATTTTACTTGAAATTTTTTATAAAATGTCACCTCTGAAAAATCAGAGGTGACAAAATTAATTTTTTTAATATATTTATTCTTTCTTTTTAATAGAAAAAAATCACGCTATTTAAATAGTCCTTTCAATCCTTTATACATCAAGAAAAAAAACGTGTGAACAAAAAGAGGAATGCATCCATAATCCAATAATAAGGGAATAGATTCGTATTCTTTCATACCTATTCCAGGAAGATTCATAGCTAAATAGATTGCACCCCCACCCAACAGAGGAATGCAAGATGATTTTTTGGATTTTATTACAAAGGATTTAAAAAATATTATCCAATTATATAAACTAACAATACTTCCAAAAACAACTAATATCCAAAATAAAATTATATTAATCACCATTTTTTATTAATTCTAATTAAAGTTTATAAATTCTTTGTTTAGCAGGAACGAGTAATTTTATAGCCCCATCAATTCCTTTTCCTCCCGGACATTCGATGGACTTTTTGGGAACGACATACGATTGGACTTTCCAAGGAGGAGAAAATTTATTCCCCATTCCTGGCTGCCATTTTCCAGACCAAATATAATTCCATAATGTTGGCTCTCCTGCCATGACCCAAGTATTAGGTTTTAATTCAGCTCCCCATCTAGATACAGTAGTTACCTCAACATTTTCGGCTTCTACTATAACTGTTGGACAACAAGATTTCACAGGAGTTGATAATGCTTTTGCCCCTAATGCAATTTCTGCACCCGTAGCAATATTTTCGGATAATTGCGGAGAAACACCAACTGCCTTTGCAGCACTAGTTATTGTTTCATGTGTCATTGTTGAATTATATTCTCCAGTAATAAGAACCCTAAGACCAGCTTGGGCAACATCACTTCCATGCACATATAAAATAGCTCCAGTGACTTTAGACATTGCTGTAGGCTCTGGAGCCAAAAGACCTGCAGATCCTGCAGTTGCTTCAAATCCACCTTCCATTACCTGTAAAGCTCCTTGAAGCCTTGTAGTAATATTATATTTTTCAATAGTTTTTGCAACAACAATTACCTTTCGTTTTATACCTTTCCACAAAACTTTAGTCAAATTCTTTTTTTGTTTAATTTGATGGTGCTGATAATGATATTCTTAATGATTCGTATCCAGTAGTACCTGTCCAAAATCCACCAGGAGGAGGAATAGTGCCTAGATAATTAACAACGAGGTAAGAATTATTTTTTAAAGATAAATACAGATTCCACCCGCCCTGTTCCATGATGGGATCGCGGCTGATCCGCCTGCCGTCGTGCGGATTGGGATGACGGTAGTTGTAGTAGACAAGCCCAAGCTCATCACCGTTGTATTCGCGGCTCCACTGGATGGGCTGGGCAACATCCCCTTCGGCGGTGACTTCTCCGTAAGGCGTGTAAGTGTAGACTGTGCGCAGGTAACCGGCTTTCTCGAAGATTTCCGTGACGTTCCTGGTCAGATCCCACCCGTAGGCGTACCAGGCGCCGTCTTTGCGGATGGCCAGCGGGCGCGTAGCCTCAGGCTGTGTCAGATTCTGGAACAGGAACCATCGGAAGGCTCCGCTGACGGCATCTATGGCGGCTATTTGCAGGTAGCCACACATGAGCGCAGGTAGCTGCTCACTGTCCCGTTGACGCTCACTTTGCGGGTGTGCCGTCTGCCCATGTAGTCGTAGGTACATTCCACCACGGTTTTGGCGCTTTCATCAACGAAGCACACCGGGAGGTTTTCCACATTGTAGGCGACTTGCCAGATTCCTGTAGATATCTTGATAGCTGACACCCAAACACAAATAGACCTGCAATTAAATAACTGCAGGTCTATTTAAAGTTATTAAATCATATTAGAAAAAACTGCGTATCAATTATTTACTTTTCAAATAAACACTGTTTAAATGTACCAATTAAAAGCGCCGTTTTCTTTAGACGGTCATATTTATACAACATGTAATCCTTACCACCTTCTTCATCATTGCTTAGATGAATTATATATAGATTTAATTTTTCATCTAACATGAATAATCTTTTTTCCAAATTCGCCATCTCCGTTTATGAATAAATATGATATTTTTTTTTCCTGATCTACCCAAAATTTACCTTTGCTCAATCCTTTTTTTTGAAATGATTCTCTATTTTCTTCATAGAAAAGATTTGGTGGTAATTCCATAATCTCTTTCAATATCAATGTTTTATCTTTGATGTTAGAATTAGATATAGAAATAACAGATATAATAAAAATTAACAAAAATTTTTCATGTTATTGATTATTTATTTTCCCTTTTTTCACATTCTTCATTTACTTCAAGCGCATTAGGTATAACAGGATCGGTACTTATATTCAGAGGAGGCAATTTACTTACTTTAGTTCGAATCTTGATATTAGATCTCTTCCTGCGAGCACATGCTACAGCAGCTTTAAATCTCATATCTTGTTCAAGAGAATTTTGATATGAATTTTTCTCCTGCAGGGCTTATGCCAATAACAATACATCACTAGGAATTTGAATACCTGATGTTTTATGCTTAGCCACCCGTCCCTTAATACTTGTTAACCCTATTCCTTTCTTATTTTTTTGGTCCAAATGGAGGACTATTTTCTGGGGTTAAAGAAGAATTAAGAATACCTGTATCTAACAAATTTTTCTGTGTATTTTACCCCACGTTCTACACCACAGTAAAATTGAGGTAAACAACAACATTTATTAACCATAGGATCATCACTACTGACTGTTATATTACTATAAATAGCTTCTTCTCTTTGTTCATATCTAAAAACTTCTACTATTAATGTAAATAAGCCAATTTTATCAGAAAATGAAATGCTATTATTATTAACAAAGGCGAATAAATTCCCAGCCGCCTTGTTCCATGATGGGATCGCGGCTGATCCACCTGCCGTCGCGCGGATTGAGATGACGGTAGTTGTAGTATGAGGCCGAGCTCGTCGTCCATGTATTCGCTGGAGAAGCGGAATTTGTTCTCTTCCGCCATGTTGCCTTCCGACGTGACCAGCCCTCCGTACGGACGGTATTCGTACAGGGCGCGGCGTCCGCGCGCGCTTCCCCGAAGAGGGAGGTGACGTTCTTCATCGCGTCGTGCATGCAGTAGAGATGCTCCTTCACCTGCGTCCTGTTCGCCTCCCAGCGCGTCATGGCCAGGACGCGCGTGGCCTCAGGTTCCGAGGGGTCCCAGAGGTAGCTGCGCACAAGCTTCGGCGTTTCCCCGGTCAAGTCGCACTCCGCCACCTGCAGGTAGTCCCGGTAGAGGTAGCGCGCGTGGAAGCCCGTTGTCCCTCCGACCGTCACTTTTTTTTCTCGAATCTCCTGCCCATGGAGTCGTAGGCGCATTCCACGGTTGTCCCGCCGTCTTCGCTTTCGAATTTCACGGGCCGGTTTTTCCGCGTTGTAGGTGACTGTCCAGATGCCCGTGGAAGTTTTCACCAGCGTCTGGTTGCCGTCGGCGTCGTATTGGGGACGAATGCCGCCGCGCCATTTCCGGCGATGCCCGCGTACCGGTTGAGTTCATCGGTTTCATAGTCCGTCGTGTTGCCGAATTCGAAGGCTTCCTTCCGGTTGCCGATGTTGTCGTACTGGTAGCCGAAGCGCCCTCCGGGCCTGAGCTGGTCTCCGATCAGTTCGCCGCGGCTGTTGTAGGTGAACAAACGCGTCGTTTTGGGCGCCGCCGTGTTCCACGTGTCCCTGCGCCGGGTCGGACGGCCCAGCGCGTCGTAGTCGTATTCGTGCCTTGCCGGCGGGTTGGCGCTTCCGGGCCTCCGGTAGTCGATGACGGAGAGGAGGTCGCGGCTGTTTTCATAGGTGTTGACCCGGGTCATGCCGTTGGGGTAGGCGAGTTGTTCCACAAGCCCTCCCTGTTCGCAGTAAGTCCAGGAGAAGGGCGTTTCCATGCCTTCCGCCGCGAGGGCGGAGAGGCGGCCTTTGCCGTCATAGGACAGGCGCGCCTGCTGGACGCGGCGGCCGTCTGCGCTTAATTCATACCCCCGCCGGACGGCCGAGCCCGTCATAGAGTTCGGAGACCTGCCAGGAGAGGCCGTTTGCCGCAAGGCTGTCGGTTTCCGGTTCTCCGTAGAGATTGTAGGCGAAGGTTCGCGTTCCGGCAGCATCAGTGATTTGCGTCAATTGACCGAGGTGATCGTAGACGAAGCTCTGGCCGGGCGTGGCGTCCGAGTAGCTGATTCCCACCAGCAGCCCGCGGGCCTGTTCGTAAGTGCAGGTCTTCACGATGCCGCGGGCGTTTGTTTCCGTGGCAAGCCTGTTGAAGGCGTCCCAAGTTTTGTCCACGTGCGTTCCGTCGGCATACGTTTTGCGCGTTTCCAGCCCCGTGGCGTCGTCATAGCTCCAGGTGGTGACGTCTCCATCCGCGCGGCCAGTGGGGTCTTCCGCGACGTCTCCTTCCTGCGCCGCGCGGAAGGTGGTCAGGCTCACCAGGCGGTCGGCTTCGTCATAGCCCAGGAGCAGGGGCTGCGTCCCCGTCCCCCATTCGGCCGTTTTCCGGCCTCTGGCGTCGTATCCGGCGCACACCGTATTTCCCAGCGCGTCCGTCACCACGGCGGCCAGGTCAAAGCGGGCGTCGTACTGCGTGACGGTCTCATTTCCGGCGGCGTCCGTCACGCTGACGGCGCGTCCGGCCAGGTCGGTCCGGATCGTCGTTGTGTTGCCCCGGCCGTCCGTGCGGGTCAGGGTCATGCCCGCGGCCGTATAGGCGCGGGCGGCCGTTTCCGTGATGCCCGCGTGGTTCTGCTGCGAGAGCATCAGGCCGTCCGCCGCCACCGTTTGAGCCGTGACGCTGGAAGAGGGGATAACGCTCTTTTGGATTCTTTTCGTATTTTCAGCATACTCCGTCCATTCCGCCGAAGTCAAGCCGCGTTCGTCGATACTTATTGTTTTTGTTTCCAGAACTCCGGAGAGTTCGGACAGGAGCCGCTTCCGTACGGAGACGAGCGGATGTCCATCTGCATGGTAGCGGGTTTGCGTCGTGACCAGATAGACGCCGTCCTCCGCGTTTTCCACGCTGAAGGCATATTCCCGGATGGGGCTGTTGTCCGGTGCGGGCTGCTCCGCCAGGGCGAGCGTTTCCCTGGTCATGTTGCCGAAGGCGTCGTATTCGTAGAGCGTGGGCGCCATGGCGACGGCCCCCTCCTGCGTTCCCGTATCTCTCCATGTGCGGATGAGGAGCCCCTGTTCATCGTATTCGGAACGGTCATACAGGAACCCGGCAGTCGCGGGCGTCACTTGCACGACGCTTTGTCCGAAGCCGTTGACCAGGGTCCGGGAGAGGATGGTGGTCTGGTCGGCCAGGGTAACGGTTTCCCTCAGGCAGTTATGGTCGATGTCATAGACATGGTAGCGTTCGCGCTGTCCCGTGCCGTATTCATGGAGTACGGAGCCGTCGGGGTGACGTTCGGTGACGAGGGTGGCGCCGGCGGGCGTCGTGACGGTTTCCGTCAGGCCGTTTTCGCTGTAGGCTGTCGCCGTCACGCGACCCAGCACATCGGTTTGCCTGACGATACGGCCGAGCTTGTCGTATTCCACGCTTTCCGTCGTGGTCATGGCTCCCCCCTGTCCCGGCGTGTCTGCAGGACGCGCCCGGCGGCGTCCCGGGTGTAGGTGGTGATGGTTTCCGGGGTTACGACCGTGTCTCCGTCGCTGATTTCCGAACGGATGGTTTCCACCAGCTGGTGGGCGCTGTTGTAGCCGTACGACGTCAGGATTCCGTCTTCGTCCGTTTCCGAGAGCTTGCCGCAGCATCCAGGACGTGGAGGTGACGCGGCCGTTGCCCCGGGTGGTTTTCGTGCGGCGGCCTTCTTCGTCGTATTCATGGGCGCCGCTTGAGAGCAGCAGCCAGTTGTCGCCATCCCAGACGCTTTCCTGTTCAACAAGCACCGTGTCGTTGGCGGCAAGGAACGATTCCGTCTTGCGGCTCTGTCCGGCCGCCAGTTCGCCGCCGACCTTGGTAACGGCCGTCTTTTTGTGCGCGGCGCCGTGTTCCACGGCCGCCTCATAGTCATAGAAGGTTTCCACGCCGGCAATGTCCCGGGTGAATTTGGTTTGCCCGGCGGCATAGGGATAGGCGGCGGCTTCTCCATACGTTTCTTCCACGCTTGTCTGTTCCTGGCCGGAACCGGCGGCAGTCACGGTTTTGGTCACCCGTTCCATGAGGGGAGAGCGCTCATAGGCGTAAGCGGCGGCCGTCAGTTCGATTTCCGTGCCGTCGGACAGCACCCGGAATTCGGCGACACGCGCCGGACGGTTGTCGTAGAAGCGCAGGCCGGCGTATTCGGTCCGGGTTACCTGTTCTCCGCCGCCGGCCCAGGGCGCCGCCTCAAGCGTGACCCGTCCTTCGCCGTCGTATTCATAGCGCGTGTAGCCGCCGTCCGGGCGGTTGATCCGGGAGACGCGGTACTGGCTGTTGTATTCGTAGGAGGTCGTCCGCGCCAGCGGCGTGTTGAAGGCTTCCGTTTCGCTTACCAGCAGCCAGCCGCCGTCCGTGTATTGCCTGACGCTGCGGCTGCAGGAAACAGGCTCGGCATCGTGGATGCCCCTGACGGTCTCAATGCGTTCCGAGAGGCCTCCGTAGAGGCGGTTGGTTTCAATGGTGCGGATGATGGTGTCGTCCCCCTGGCCTTTGGCGATGCTGACTCTGCCGGGTTCTTCCGTACGGGTGATGGTGTGGGCCGGCAGTCCGCGCTGCTGGCGCGTGATGACGGTGGTCCGCACGCCGTTTTCTTCCGAGGACAGGGAGGAGGAGGTTTTATAGGGTTCTCCCGTTACTTCGTATGTTCCGTCGGCCAGAGCCGTGACGGCGGCGGGAGCGTACCATTCCAGGACGAGTTCTCCGCCCGCTCCGGTCCGGGTGCGCATCAGCCCCTCCGCGGCGCTGTAGCTGCTTACCAGGCTGCCCTCATGGTCATACGTATTGCTCACATTCCGGAAGTAGTCTTCCGCCAGAAGAACCCTGCCGGAGGCGGAGGTCATGCCGACCACAGCGCCGGTTTCCGCGGAGAAGCGGATTTTCTGCCCGTCCGCGTCCACCAGGGAAAGGTAGGCGGGGGCGCCGGAAGCGGCAGGAGCCAGAGTTTCATCCAGCAGCTGCACCCTGAAGTCGCGCTTGCGGGAGATGCCCGCAGGCAGGGCCGTATCGGAACCGGCCTGCACGTTGAAGTAAAGCGCGGCGCCCACCGGCGGCACGATGGTGATGAGGCCGGACGTTTCGTCCAGATGGGCGCGCCAGGCCCACGGGCTCACGTATTTCAGGCCGCCGCAGGCTTCCGCCGTTTCACGGGCGTTTTCCGCGGAACGGAGGCTGAAGGCCGCGGGAGACGGAGCCGAAGCCCCTCCCCCCCAGGGATTCGGCCTGGGACATGCAGATTTCCACGCCGGGGTCACCCGGCAGTTTTTTCCGCCGCAATGGTGTATTCGTTGCCTTCCGCGTCCGTGCACGTACCGCAACGGCAGCAGATTTCCTTTTTCTTCCGGCGGCATGTCCGAAGAGGAGCTGCTGGAGGAGGTGGAGGAACCGCCGGAGCTTCCATGGGCAGTCACCGTCACGGAATAGCGGCATACGGATTGGTTGTATTCGTTGTGCGGTATGTCGATGTTCTGGTGCGTGATGGAGAGGGCGTACGTTCCTTCGGATAGTTCAAAGGAGCCTGATTTGGTCCATTCCTGGTGGCCTCCCAGTTCTCCGGGTTCATCGGCGTCAGGGGTCAGGTCCAGTTCGAAGGTGCCGCCCGGGCCGGAAATAGTCAGCTTGCCCCAGTCGTCCACCGTCAGGCTGGCCACGGCCGTGGCCCCTCCTTCCGGGACGCTGAAGGTGTCGTTGACCGGGGTCATGAAGACGTCGGCACCGGCAGACGTCTGAACGAAGTTGTCGGATTTCTCATAAATAACGGAATCCGCGCCGTAGGGCTGAATGGGTGTGGACATGGCATGGAGGGGCGCTGCGGCGCTCGGCGCGCCGGGCTGGCTGGCCGCATCGGGAAGCCCGGCGGCGGGGTTGGAGTTCATCTTGTTGGCGGAACCCCTGTTCAACGAGGGGTCGTCGTTTGGTTGATCGTTGGTAAACATTGTGTGATGATTGTTGTTTTATTGCGGCGCGAAAGGCGCCGATTGGATTGGTTCATCTTCCTTCCCCGTGCCGCACCACGGCGGACGGATGGGAAGAACAGGGAATGGAGGCCATGCCCGTCAGGACACGGACTCCGGAAAAGGAAGCTGCCGGCTGCCGGCGACGGGGGTCAGGGAGAACGGACCGCGGGAAAATCCGCTGCCGTTTTTTTCCAGAGCTTCCGGAGCCCAGTCATCCCAGAACAGCGTGAGCAGCCCATCCTGCAGGACATAGCGCCCGGCGCAGCCGCCGGCGCCGCGCATGAAACGGCCCCGGGCAAAAAACAGGAGTTCGTCCCTCCAATGGGGATGCACGGCGTTAAACGGCCACCGGCTCATCATGGAAAAAGGGCCTCAATGCCGTGCATCCTGCCCGGAGAGCACCAATGGGCGCTCACCTGGTCATTCAGGCGGTGGGGCGCCGGAGCATGGCTGAGGAAGAGGCGCGGCGTGGCATGGACGCGCGCGCCCAGTTCCCGCGCCAGCCGGCCGAAGATGACGTCCTCCGCCCCGACGGCGGGAACCCGGCCGCCGTGCGCCACAATACCCTCCACAAGCGCCCGGCTCATCAGGTAGCCCGCTCCGCCGCTGGGGAACCCCTGTCCGCCAGGGACATGTCGCCCACAAGGTCATAGCGGCCGTCGCAGAGGCTTTCCAGGCGGTCAAGCGCCAACCAGGTATCGTCGTCGCACTTGAAAAGCCAGTCAAAGTCATAATGTTCCAGGGCATATTGATAAAAGGCGAGCCCCTTGGCGGGCAGGTGCCTGTAATCGTCCTCCACCCAAAGGGCCACTACATCGGGCTCATTGGGCAAAGGAGTGCGCCGCCCCAGGAAAAATCTGCATTCCACACCCTCCTGAGGATGGGAAAGCCAGGTCTCCCGGCACGCCTTGCGGCGGTTCGCCGCGCCTGTGCAGCTGCAGATGCCCACCAGGACATTCACTTTTTTACGCGGCCCGGGGGCAGGCTTCCAGGCGTGGCCCGGCAGATGCCTGTCCAGCAGTTCGCCTGCCATGCTGCTGCGGCTCATATTTTCCCAGGCGTCCGGCTCCCGCCTGGCCATCTCTCCCCAGAGGTGGACGCACCAGGCATTGGACAATTCCGGCCCGGCAAGGCGTATGTTGCCGTTGTAGCAGTCGCGCCATCTCGTCCAGGGGACCGGATACATGTGGGAAGACGGAGCGGCCCGGTCAAACAGGCCGCAGTGGCGCAACGCGCGCGTCATCCCGGTGGGGCCGCAAAATCCCCATGGCACCTGGCGCCGGCGATCGGCGACATCCGGCACACGGCGGAGCAGTTCCTCCTTGGCCCGGACTTCTTCCGGAGAGTCCCAGGGAACGCGGAGCGCCGGCTCCTCAGCAAGGCGGCACAGGGTTGCGGGAACGGAATGACCGGGAGGAAAGGCCATGGCGCCTACGGCCACCACCTCCGCCCACTCCCTGCAGAACCAGAGAGGAGAGGCAGGAAGTTCATCACCCAGGCAGATGACGTCCATATCCACCCAGAAGCCGCCTTCCTGTGAAAGGAATTTCATGCGGAACCAATCGGAAAACGGTGCCAGGCTATTGTGGGAATCATGGAAAATCGCCTCCTCCGGGAGAATATCCCGCGCATCGCGCACAAGCGTTCCTGCGGGAATATTGTCGTAATTCCGGTAGCTGAAAAGCTGGAAAGCATGGCCATGGTCCAGGAACGATTTGATGCACAGAACGGACATCAGGGGAAGTTCCCCCCCCACCCAGAGGCTTGTAACGGTTCTCGTATTCATTGTTTTACGGGTATGGGTTCGTGGCGGAATTACAGTGTTACCCAATGGGGCAGGTAAATATCCCGGTAGTCTTCCACACCGCCGACAAACCAGTCGCGCGGAACGATGACCTTCCGGGTATTTCCCAGCCACGCGCCCCACCAGGAAAAGCAAGAACACGACATGACGAGTTCCTCCATCGCCGTCATGCGGCGGAGGGATTCGCACGGAGCGCCGCGGCCGATTTCCAGCGCAAAGCGTCCGAATGCCGGCACGCGCGCAAGCATCTCCGCCGCCTCGTCCGGCTCATCGCTGAACAGCACCAGACGGTTCTTCCCGGATGATAAATGCCCTGCGGCCCTCCGCAGGAAACCAGGGTCCAGAATGCGGTGCTTGTCACGGAGGCGCCTGTAGTCCCCAAGCCGGATGTGAATGCCAACGGCGCCGGGCTCCTTCTCCGCGGTGAGAGGCGCGAAAAGCGCCCGGATGAACGCTTCCTGCCCTTCAAAATACCGCGCGCTCTGGAAGTAGCCGCGAAGCCCGCCCGTCCGGATGCGGGAGGGAACCGGACAATAGGAAAAGGAAGGTTCCTGCCAGGATGGAGGTTCATTGGTGCCGCACGGCGTAGAAGGGAGCACCCAGCCGCCGAGCCGGGAGCGCAGCATCAGGGAAGCGTCATTGTAAGCCCAGGGCACCCGACACTCCACCCCTACGGTACGGGCGTGGGCACAGGCGGCCGCCAGCGTGAACATGATGTTGCCCAGCCGCATGCCGGGCAGGAAACACGGGGAAACATATTTTTTATTCATAAGGCCGGTTTTCCGTTCCATGTTCATTCCGGGAGTCTTGCCATCGCCTCCAGCACTTCCTTCCAGCTCTCCAGGGAAACATCCAGCCCGCCCAGCTCCAGGCCGCGCGCCCGGGCCGCCTCCGCCATGTCGTCGCGAAGATTCGGTTCACAGGCCATTTTGGAAGCGTAGTAGATGAAATCCCTTTCGTTGCTGCACAGCCATCCTGTTTTGCCGTGCTCCACCATCTGCCGCCACCCGCCCCGGTTGTCCACAATGAGCACGCTGCCGCTGGCCATCGCCTCAAAGCCGATGCGGGGCCAGTTCTCCGTCGTATCCGTCGGCTGGAGGATGATCCGGCTGTGCCTGTAAAAAGCCTGCTGGGAAACTTCCCTTTGATTGCGGGCAATCCGAATCCAGTCGAAGGGCCGGCCTATCTTGGCTTCGCTCCTCTTGTCAAAACCGAGGAAAAGGCCGCGCTTCTCCACGGGGGATTCAAATGCGCCGTAGATATGCAGGGTGTTGGCCGCGAACTTGTCGGCATCCTGGCGGGAGATGCGCCCGCAGCCGAAGAAATCCTCATCGCGTTCCCGGATAAAGGGAAAGGATTCCGCATGGAAATAGGGCCTGAAGGTCAGGAACTGCACTTGCGGGTCGCCGTTGAGCTTGCGCAGCACGGGCATGGCTTCCTGGCGGACGGCTTCATTCTGATAGAGGAACATGGCGATTTCCCCCTTTTTGCATGGCCTCCTTTTCCCTGGGGAAAAGCCACGTCATGCAGTTGATGAAAACTGTGCGTTTCGTATGCCTGCGTATTTCCGGCAAGGCGTTGAGGAAGCCGGCATTGCAGAAACCGAGCACGGGGTCGCCGGGTTGGACGGCCGACCAGTCCGCGGGGGCGTGCATGATGACGCCCAGGGAAACCATTTCGTTGTAAAGAGGCTCCCCGTGATAATCCCAGGACGGGATGAGATGGACTTCCACGCCCATCTTGCGCCAGACAATGATCTGGTGGTGAAGTTCCGTTCCCGCTCCTCCGTAGAGGCTCGGGAACCCGTTGACGAATAATCTCCTGATTGGACTGCTCATGAGCGCTGCTCTTCGTTGCGGAGGGTAAGAAATTTAACCAATGCTCCTGATAAAGGAGGAGAACTCCGGTGTACTGCGGCCCGCACTGCGCAGCACGGGAATGAAAATGCCATTATGTTCCAGCCTCCTGAGCCTGGTCGTAAGCTTCCACCTGCCGGCGAATACTTCATTCCTCAGGGCAAATCTGGAAGCCGTGAGGATGTCGCGCCCCGCAAGGTAATAAGCCATGCCGCGCAGGGACCAGGCAGCCAGCCCGAAAGCCTCTCTTTCGTACTCCAGGGGAAAGGGATAATCCACGCCCTCCGGAGCCTTGAAAAGTGCCTGCACATGCAGAACGGGAGCGAAAGAAGGCCGGTTTCCCGGCTCTCTGCCGACCGTGCCGCCGGCGGCTCTTACTTCTTCCAGAGAATTGAAGACGGCCGGCTTCTCTACGGAATCAAAGGGGAGTTTTTCAATAAACTGCTTGCGCGCGGAAAGCACGGAAAGCTCCAGTGGAACGCTTCCGTCGGAAAGCACGACTTCCCTGTTAAGGATGATGCTGCCGGGGGAAAATATCCCGGAAAGGGCGCCTACGCTTTGAACAATGTTCAAGCGGGGAAGGACAATGTCGTTGTTCCTGATATCTCCGGTAACCGTGCCTACGGGAAGCAGGGGTTCATGGGAGGGGCCTGCCGCGGCATCTGCCACGGGACAGGAAAGGGAATTTTCCGAACGCTGAGGCTGGGAACTGGAATTCCCGCATGTTTTTGCTGTATTCATCATTTTGTTTTTCAAATGCTTACGGTTCTTGATAAAGTGAATAAACGGCTCTTCACGGAGCTGTCCCGGACAGGGCATGCGCCAGAAAAGAAAGAACGTTCATCTGCCTTCACTATGATTGCTTGCCGCGTTTCTGGAAATCTGCCGCCCATTTCTTAAAAAAGTGAATTTTTCTTCCCGGAGCCGTTTCCGGAGGCGGCGCGCCCTGCTTTCCTCCAGATGAATGCTTCTGGCCGCCCGTGACAAATTCCCTTCAGCGTCAATCAATGCCTCAACCAGCTCCCTTTCCTGCGGCTCCAGGGATTCCATTTCCCGCTCGAAGTCTTCCCGGAACATCAGCCCGGAAAGGAAGTCCGAATGCTCGTCAGCGTCAATTTCCCGGCCATTTTCATATTCAAGCGGACGGGCTTCCCGCAGCAGCAGCCTCTTTTCCGGTTCCTCTCGCGCAAATAGCGTTCCGGCTCAAAAACGGTTGCATTGACCAGGTATGTTTTTATGCCGGCTCCCCCACTTTTCCGGTAACGGCAGCAAATTTCCCAGCATCGGATTCTGAACCGTTGGAGGACATCCAGATATTCTTCCTCAGGTATCTGAAACCCGATGGATTTTGCTTTTGATCGGAGGCGCTGAGCGAGATATAAGGCGTGGTTTTCCACGGTTTCCGACAATGTTGGTGATTGCTTTTCGTGCATATTCACCAACCCTGTGCGGACTTATCCAGCTAGCGAAAAATGCCCCACATCCGCATCATCATTATTATTTGAAATTCATATATTTATCAAAAAAGAAAGCGGCTAGCTGGACGAATAAGTTCATCCAGCTAGCCGCTCATGGGGAGGGTCTATAACCGCCTGCCCTCCTACCTGTGCCTTTCCGGCTTCCTTTCAAGCGAAAGCATCAGTTCCAAAGGACGGATATAAGATTTACAGGAACTACCTGGAACCGGCGGTACATGCCCTGCCTTGACTTCTCCCTTTTTCTTGGCAAACGGGTCCCTTTCCGCCAGCTGGGGCAGCCTTTCCACAAGAACTTTTCTCAAATCCGACCTGGCTTCCGCCTCATTCCCAATCCCGGCCCTTTTCAAAAGTTCCTTGTCCAAACAGGCTTTATCCGGATTCATTACGTACAAAAACAGCATCTTATAAGCCGGCTTCGTGGAATCCTGTCCCGCAGCCGCCCGTTGTCTGCTGAAAAAAACGTTTTTCCTCCCGATAGGAAAACCTCATGAATTCCTTCACTTCCCTACCGCCCCGTGAACAGGAAAAAACTATTTCCCGCTCATCGGTCACGGAAATCCACAGATCCTCCCACATGGCTCCGGTTGGAAGACTTTCCCCCGTGCGCGCATGAACAGGCATGCCCTCCCTGAGCCACTCCCAGGAATAGCCGTACGCCCAGGCAAATCCATCTTTCGTCGTCACCATGACGTCGGGAATGGAAACAACGATGCCTTTGTACTTCTCAACAATTGCAGCCTCCATGGCGGCAGTCCGCCAACGCTTCCCCATCACCAAGAGAAGAAAGGGCCTTTCCGGCTGTGCCTGCCGGATGACGCGCAGGCATCTGGAAACCAGCCGCTCATCAAAAGCAAAAAGCAAAATAGGCGGTTACGGGAAAATCAAAAAGCCTGATCAGGCACTCCGGAATCAGCTCCGTTCCGCTGATTTCCCTCTCCGTCTTTCCGCAGGAACGGGCAATATTCAAAGCAATCTTCCTGAACACCAGGGCATGCACGAAAAGCTCGCTCCTCTCAACAGGCTCCCGGCAGCAGGGTTCCTTCAATACATAAAAACGCCTGCGGTCTTCTTCCCCGGGGTTCCCTCCGTACTCGTAGAAAGGCTCCTCTTCCGGAGGCAGAGCCACCACTTTCAAAGGATTGTCGATATCGTCGGGGTTGTAATAGTCACCGGATATTCCGGCAAGTTTACAGCCGCATACCCAGTGCCCCGGATAAAAATCCCCGCCCACCCTGGCTTTCCATATCCAATCGGGAGACTCCAGGCTCTCGCTTTCAATAATGATATCGAGGATATTGCCGTAATTAAGCTCCATGAATCCTGTTGTACAACTGGTCAAAACCGGCCTGTTCAAAATACATATCAATGAGCCTGTATTGCTCGCTTTCCAATTCCAGGCCATTGGAATCGGGAGTTAAAGAAACGGTTTTCGGGTCTCCTTCTTCAAACTCAAAATAAAAAAACGCCTTGTCCACATGGAACCCGCTGGGGACGACAATCAGGGGGCCGTCTTCATCGCCAAGCTCGGAAAGGCTTTTGTAAGTGCCTGTAAATCCCCTCATCAACACCTCTTTCTCCGTCCTCTTCCTTGCATGGAGAGGCCTGGACATGACAAGCTTATAAACAGCAACCCTTCGCAGACCCGGAATATTATTGAACACCTCAATGTCGGCGATGGACTTCTTATTAAACACGCTCAGGGTGTAGCGGTTCCTTAATTCCCAAATATCCGAGCCGAACAGCATGCGGCCAGCAATGACGGCATAGGCCCGCATCATCCATTGGATTCTGGCGCTGACCTGTAAATTGATGTACAGGCATTTCGAACTCCCCCTGTAGATGACAATGTCCGTATTCCCGGGAGTACGTATGCTGCTGACTATCTCTTTGGCCGACGTGTCAACCTCATCAACGGTTTCCTGATAATGCCCCCGTTTGATGGTAAACCAGTAATCAGAGGAAATCCGGTCACAGCTGATAACGCATACGTCAGTCATCCCCTTCTGCGACAAAAATTCGGGACAGATATTGACGGCAGCCTTCTTTTTTTCCTTCTCCCTTTCTTTCTCCGTAATCATGGGAAAAGGAAGCGCGTCTTTCATGGGGGAAGAATACGATACGATTTCCTCTTTTTAATGGAATGCAATTCCTCAATCTGCCTGAGCAAGCTGATATTGCCGTCCAGAAAATGCAGAACGGCGAGTTCAATTCCATTGGAAAAATCTCTGTTGACGGAAACGCCCAACGATTCGGCGTATTCCCGCAAATCCGCAGTAGCTTCACCGGAACTGCACGTTTGCAAAAGGTGGAAAATACGGTAAATCCTGTCCGTCTCCTTTTTAAGGCCGTACATCCGGTAACAAATGCCGGAAATAATAGTTTGCCCGAGAGCCCTGCGGTATGCCTCCAGCTGTTGGCGGTCGGAAAAAGGTTCAGGAGGAATTACAGTAGGAAAACCGGTTACCTCTTTTCTGAGGTACGCTTCCAATTCCCTGAGATATTCATATCGGAGAAATGGTAGAAATCTGCGGATAATAAACGATGTTAAACGGTTATTCATAATGGCGTTGGTTGGCGCATTATGGTATCTTCATGAATAAAAAGACAAGTATCGTTTCCTGTGACGGATTTTGCCGATTAGGGCAAGCAATAAAAAAAGTATCCGCGGAATCTTTGCAAATCGCGGCAGCAACCTCAGAGCAACTTGTGCGGAGAACCGATAGCCCCCTTTCCCCATTGGCGGAGAGGATTCGGAAAAACCTTTTCCCCCATCCTTTGGCATTCCCGGAAAGGCGGGTTCCCCCCTTCTCCCACAGAGGGACTTTTCAATACCAACCGACCATCACATGTTCAAATACATTCTCAATCGACTGACGGAACGTTCCACATGGCTGGGCCTCCTTGCCCTGGCCACAGCCTGCGGGGCCACTATCGAACAAGCTCTTGCCGACCAGATTATCGCCGCAGGCATGGCGGCGGCAGGCCTCATCGGCATTGTCACCAAAGACCGGAAAAAGGAACAGGAAAACCACGACAATGGCTGACAGCATTTCCGACCTGCAGAAAGATACCTTCTACTGGCAAAGGCTCTTGCGCCTGGCCGGGTACTATCACGGAGCCATTGACGGCATTCCCGGCAACGGCACGCGGAACGGAACGGAACGCTGGAGCACGGACGCCGACCGGTACAAAATGGAGACCGGATGCTTTGACGAACGCACCGAACGGAACATCTCCACCCTTCTTCCGGAAGCGCAAAAAGCCGCCCGGCAGTGGTTCAAACTGGCCTGGAATGAAGCCGTCAACCAGGGATATGAAGCAAAAATTATCTGCGGAACGCGCACGTATGCCGAACAGAATGACCTCTACAGGCAACGCCCTAAAGTAACGAATGCCCGCGGCGGCCAGAGCTGGCACAACTTCGGCCTGGCCTGGGATTTTGGAATTTTCCAGGACCGCAACTACCTGCCCAATCACCCTCTTTACACCACTCTTGGCAAACTTTACGCAAAAATTGACGGCCTGGAGTGGGGAGGAACATGGAAATCCTTTACAGATCCGCCGCATTTGCAGCTCCATCAATTCGGAAGCATTTCCGAAGCGCGCAGAAGTTTCGAAACATGACCTTTCCAGCCCCATGACCCAGACTGCCGTTACTACAAGTGTCGTTTTTTAGCCAACACCCTTGCGGTTGTTTGCATGGCGACTTCAGAACTCAATCCCCTGCTTGAATACGTTCAAAACGGCGCCTCCGTGGCAGCCGTGATGGGCATCTTCCTCTGGAGGGAAATGAAACGCGCCGAACGCTACGAGAAACTTTACGACCAGGAGCGCAGACAACGCATTACCGCTGAAAGGAAATGTTCCTCCTGTATGTTCATGAAGCTGGCGCATGAACAATTCGCAGGCATCCACTCCCAAAAAGGCAACGCCCCCTCCCCTGAAAACCACAGGCGTTCCTTAACAACGGAGCAATAATCCTTATCCAGCCCCTTCACCAATCTTCCGGCGTTGCGTCAAAGCCAATGCACGAATACATCATAAAACCAGTAAGGCCCTGCAAGCAGTTAACTTGCAGGGCCTTGTTTGGTGCGCCCGAAAGGACTCGAACCTTCACGGGGGAACCCCCACTAGAACCTGAATCTAGCGCGTCTACCAATTCCGCCACGAGCGCACATGGTTTGGTAAGAACGAGGCTTATTATGCACGGCGGCGCCGGATTGGCAACTATTTTCCTTCACATGAAAAAAAAAATTTTTTTCCCAAGGCGCCTTCCTGCCCTTCAGCCGGGGCCGCCTGGAAACGATATAAGGGCTTCTCAAATCTTTCCGTATGCAGTAGTCTCCCCCAGCATCAGAGGCATCACCATTGCAGGCTTGTGAATGAGACGAATGAAAAACCGCTATTGAACCGTTTTGAGGTCATGGAAATGGGGTTCGGCCTGTGCACACTGGCCGCATTGATGTGGCTGCTGTGGTGGAACGGCTTCGGGGAAATTCATGAAGACCAGCTTTCCCTGCGCTATTTCCGCGAAATTCTCTCCTTCCTGGTGCTGGGCCAGCTCACGGGCGTCATCGGCATTTTGCGGGAAAAATGGCTTGCCAGGGCCATCCGCAACCCCCGGTGGGTAGAACTGGGGCTGGGGCTGGTGATTCTGGTCATGCTGGCAGGCGACTTTTTCCATTCCACCTTTATCTCCAAAATAGAGCTTCAGAACATTTTCCGCGCGCTCCGCCTCTGCTACGGAGCCGCCCCTCTGCTGAACCTCAAGGAATATTTTTTTCCGCATCGCCCGCCGGAACAGGGGCTTCCACCTCCCGCGCATTCGTCCCGCCCTTCTTTTCCGGCTTACCCTGATTGCCTTGATTGCGCTGGGAGGAACTCTTCTCATGTCGCCGGGAGCTACCAAGGACGGCATCGTCCTTTCCGCCACGGACGCCTATTTCATCAGCACCAGCGCCGTCTGCGTCACGGGGCTGGTCCCCCCTGAATGTTCATGAACACTTCACCAATTACGGACAGACCATTTTGCTGGTGCTTTTCCAAGTGGGAGCTTTCGGCATCATGACGTTCACTTATTTCGTCTCCCTGATGGTTGGCCAGGGGTTGAGCCTGCGTTCCAAGGTAACCATCAGCAACCTGCTGGATGAAGAAGGCATTGCCCAGGTAGACCGGTTCATCAAGAATATTATTGCCGTCACGTTCGGAGTGGAAGCGCTGGGAGCCATAGGCCTCTATTTTTCCTGGAGACATGTTCCGGGGCTGGAGGGAGACACGCTCTGGTGGTACGCCGTCTTCCATTCCGTTTCCGGTTTCTGCAATGCGGGATTCAGCCTGTTTGCGGATAACCTGGCCACACCGGGCGTAGCCTACAATATGGGCGGCCAGATTACCATTATGGTCATGGTGCTTTGCGGCAGCCTGGGATTCGCCATGTATCTGGAAATCGTCCGCCGGGCCAGAGTCGCACTGGGCTGGGATGCCCGGAACACCGTCAGCCGCCACTGGTCCACATACAGCTGGCTGGTCGTACGCATGACCGCCGCTCTGGTGCTTGGCGGCGGGCTGATCCTGTTCCTGATTAAAATAATTGACGGCAGCCTGTTCACGTCTGCCGATCCGTGGTACTGGATTTTGTGGGAGAGCCTGTTCAATGCAACGGCCCGCACAGCAGGATTCAACATTTCGGACATGGCGCTCAACAGCGCTCCATACGCCCTGTTTCTGGGAGCTCTCATGTTCATCGGAGGCAATCCCGGTTCCACCACGGGAGGAGTCCATACCACCGCATTTGCCGTTTCCTGCGGGGAGGTGGCGCGCATCTTACAGGGCAAGAAAGACGTGGTCATGCACAAGCGCCGGATTGCCCGCAATGTGGTGGAACGGGCCGTCATCACCGTCATTCTGGCCGGAGCCTGGGTAGGTATGATGACTACGGTCATGTGTTTTGCAGAACCGCGGTTGAGTCTGGAACGCCTGTTTTTCGAGGTAGTCAGCTCTTTCGCCACGGTAGGCTTTTCATGGAACGTCACTCCGGAACTCAGTGATGCCGGCAAATGGATCATCGTGTTCAACATGATTGTGGGCCGTGTGGGCATGGTGGCTTTCGTGCTGGCCTTCATGAAACAACCAACCAAATCCCCCTGCGGTATCCGGAAACCAGACTGCCGCTCAGCTGACCCGGGGCATTACCCCATTTTCATGACATGTGCGGAAGCAAACGCATTTCTTTCTTGCAAGAAAACATTTTAATTCAAGAATATTTGGCCTTTAGCGCCTGCCCTTGGCGGATCATGCCCGCAGGCTGCCCCCGCTATGAATAATCCTTCTTTTTTACTTCCTATCAAAAGATATGGCTCATGTCATACCCCCTCATGATCAGCCTGATCATTGAGCATATGATCGGCCTGACGGATGCCGTCTTCCTGGGGCGCGTGGGAGACGTGGCGCTGGGAGCATGCGCTCTGGGCGGCGTGTATTACATGGCCATGTTCATGCTGGCATTCGGCTTCGGCTTTGGCGCACAAATCATCATACTCTTTTTCTCTTTCTGACGGTCAATTCCATTGTCATGCTCCTGAGCAATGTCGCGTTAAATTACTGCCTCATTTTCGGGAAAGGCGGCTTTCCGCCGCAGGCATAGCAGGGGCGGCCATTGCCTCCAGCGTATCGGAAGCAGTCTCCCTTCTCTTTTTTCATCATCTACACAAGCATGACGGCGGATAAACGGAAGTACGGCTTCCGCCGGGCATTCACACTCCGCCCCCATCTGCTGAAGGGAATGCTGTCCATTTCCGGATGGACCATGGTGCAATCTTTTATTTCCGTCTCCATCTGGTTTATTTTTTTCCTGGCGATTGAACATTTGGGGGAACGCCCGCTGGCCGTTACCAACATCGTCCGCAATATTTCCGCCCTGCTGATCATGGTGATCAGCGCTTTTGCCACCACGGCAGGAGCTCTCATCAGCAACCAGATTGGAGCGGGAGAACAGCGCTGCCTGTTCAAAACCTGCGGCATGACTCTCAAACTGACATACGCCATCCTGATCCCCCTGCTCATCATACTGTGCCTGTTTCCGGAGTCCGTCCTCCGTGCCTTCACGGATAGTCCGTCCCTGATTGTCGCCAGCGTCAATTCCGTGTATGTGATGGCTTCTTCCACACTGATCATGGCTCCGTCATTCATCCTGTTCAATGCCGTATCCGGCACAGGCAATACCAGGGCGGGATTCATCATGGAAATGATTTCCCTGGCCGTTTACACGGCCGTCATTTATTACGGCATCATCAGGCTCAAGCCGGATGTGGCTCTCTGCTGGTTTTCCGAACACGTTTACGGCGTTACCCTGATCTTCCTGGCATGGTGGTACCTCAAGAGCGGGAAATGGAGAGGCAAAAAGGTTTAGAAGGAACAAGAACGGGGAACGGCCTGAAATAAAGCCCGCTTTCATACAGGCGTCTCCAACGCTCTCCCATTCTCAAAAAATGCCCTGGGGGCAAAGGGTGACGCATGCTGACTGCCAATGCACCGGATAAAACACGGCCATTCAAACTCCGGAAAATAAGCCCGGAGGATACAAAAACGCCCTGCGGCATCCGCCGCAGGGCAAAAACATCAACACAGACAGGAATTATTCTTCGCCGGAATCCTCTTCGGAATCCCGTTCCTCTTCCGGAGAAGAAGTTTTCTCCTGCTGCTGGAGAGCTGCTTTCTGGGCATGCTTGCGGCGCGCTTCCTCCATCATGAAGAATTCCGCACAGCGGAAAGCGCGGCGGGCCGCCTCACGCGCCGTCTGGTCGTCCATCAGGGCAAGGCCTTCTTCAGACACTTCCGCCAGGAACATTTTCCAGGCGCGGGAAGCCACCTTCTTACAATCCAACTGCTTGAGAGAAGCGGCATCCTGCATGGGCTGGCGGTCTTCGGAACCGCCGCCTTTCTTATTGCGGCGGCGGCGCTTGCGCTTGTTAAAAGGACCTTCGGAGGCGCCGCCCACCGTTTCCGGCTGGGCAAAGACATCTCCGCCATGCTGTTCATGGCGCTCCTGCTGTTCCGCATTGCGATTGGGGCGGAACGATTCCCGCTTGACCTTGACCGGAGCGGCAGCCTGGGGCTTCTGGGGAGCTTCGGGCATCATCTCCTTTTCCACAGGAGCGGAAGGAGCCGGGGCCTCGGAAGGGGCAACAACCGTTTCAGAGACAGGGGCCTTTTCATCAGCCGCCTTTTTGGCTGTTTTCGCGGTTTTTGTCTTCACCGCGGTTTTCGGGGCGGACTTGACCGTTTTGATTTTGGTTTTGGGTGCTTCTACGGAAGCGGCGTCAGCAACAGCTTTTTTTTCAGCTGCGGCGGCCTTTTTGGTAGTAGAGGCCGTCTTTTTGGCCGTCGTCTTGCGAGCAGCCGTTTTTTTAGCTGCGGACGCTTCCGGAGCACCTGTTTCTAATGGTTTTTTTGCCATAAAATTTCAAGTGAAAGAAAGGATTATGAATCAATTCCGGAGATTGTCGAGATTTATCACGGAGCCTCATCCGGAAGAGCCGGGAGATCTTCAACAGCGCCTTGTACTTTCCCGAATCAAAGGAGCGGCCCCCCACCACCATCGCATTAATAGTAATGGCCAGAGCCTGCGCCATCAGTTCCAGAGCTTCCTGTTCTCCCAGTTTTTCCCGCCCCGTCAGGCGTTCCAGACAGTTTTTGACATAAGCGGTGTCCGGCGACTCCAGCTGCTCCCGAACGGCAGGCACCAGCGTTTCAATCATTTCCTCCGGTATTTCCATGATAGTCCTTTTGTTGCTTTTATTTTACTATGGAACCAAATGAACGCGCATTTTTTCCGGGCAGACATTCTCTCCCGAATGGCATGCGGACACGGCATTTTCCATTCCAGCCAAGGCTTTTATTGGAAATAACCGCCACCCGGCAAGTTCCTGCTTCCAGTCCATTTCAAGCGAAATATTTTCCGTTTCCCTCACATGGCTCCCATGCGGCTGCGAATGACGGATTGCAGTTCCGTTTCAAATTCCCTCAGGTCGTCTGCCGTAGGTTCTCCAAGCGTAACGTCCCAGTTGATACGGCCGGTACGGTCAATATCCCATGCGCCCTGGGCGCCGCTCTTGAATAAAACCTTGCCGGCCATCAGGGCGTGGGGAGGCGTTATTTCATCCACAGTTACCTGGGTTTTTCCCAGCAGGGAGGCAGGGGGAGGCATTGTTCCGGGAAGCTCTCCGGGCTGCTCGGCTTCGGGTTCCGGCTCCGGCTGGCTGATGCGGATATCCAGATCCTGAAGAAGGAATCTTGTATCCATGAACGTCAGCTTGATGTTCAAGTCCTCATGCAGCCTTTTCTGGATGGCGTTTAAATCCAGTCCTTCTTCCGCCCAGGTCCGGATGGACTGGATCTGTTCCGGAGATAATTGATCAGGGTTTATCATGATATGTATTTGAGTTAGAATGATTTTTTCTATTCGCGACCAGACATGCATTCCAGCAGGGAATGAACGCAGGCGAGAAATCCTGCGGACGGCGTTCCACCCACGCCTGGATTTGCTCCGGCGTGAACCACTGCACGCTGTCCACCTCCGCCGCCGGAAAACGAACCTTCCCGGAATACCGCCCTTCATAGAGGGAGATGAATTCCCAGCCGTTATTTTCTCCGGCGTCAAAATCCGCGATTTTCTGCAGCCCGCAGCCGGACACCCCCAGTTCTTCCTTCAGCTCCCGCACCGCAGCTTCCTCATAACTTTCCCCGGCATCCAGATGCCCGGCTGCGGAGGAATCCCATTTGCCCGGCTGCCTGTCTTTCCACAGGGACCTTTTCTGGAGAAGCACAGCTCCATGCTTATTGACCAGGAACATATGTACGGCGCGATGACGAAGGCTGCCTTCATGTATTTCCCGGCGCGTGCCCTGCCCCGTCACCTGATTGAGTTCGTCCACGATGTCAAACAATTCATCTCCGCTCTGCGCCACATCCTTGAGAGGATTGGTATCATAAACGCGCGCCAATTCCACCCATTGGGACAAATTCAATTCCTCAGCCCTGGCGGAAGGGGAAAGTCCCAGGGAAGCAGCCACGCCCTCCCACGGAGGAGAAGCGGGGAGCTGTTTTTTCAATTGTTTGCGCCGCTGGGAAAAAGCCTTGCGCATCAGTTCATCCATCAGGCGGTCGTCATATGGAGGCAGCTCGCGGGCAGGGCGGGGAGTAAGCAGCATCACGGTGGAATCAATACGCGGACGGGGATGAAACGCTTCCGGCGGAATGGTTTTAAGGGCACGGGGAATCCAGTTTTTCTGGATGCGCAGGGACAACAGCCCGAAGGCATCATCATCCGGCGTCGCCAGAATGCGATCGATAAACTCCTTCTGGAGCATCACCACGGCACGTTCCACAGCACTGGGCCTGGACAGGAAATTCTGGAGGATGGCTCCCCCCGCGGAATAGGGAAGATTGCCAAGGAATTTGACAGGGGCCTCCGCAAACAGCCCCCGCGGATCCCAGGAAGCGCCGTCTGCATGGTGAACCTCCACATGGGGATCACCGGCCCAGCGCTCTTTCTGGTACTCCGCCAGACGGGAATCAAATTCCACCAGAACCAGTTTGCGGCAAAGGGGTGCGGCATGTTCCGTCAGGGAGCCGGTTCCAGGCCCTACCTCCACCACGCAATCCTGCGGCCGGATTTCGAGCTGCTCCACAATCCAGCGGGCCACATTTTCATCCGTCAGGAAATTCTGCCCCAGGGACTTGCTGGGGCGCACTTCATGGTCTTCCAGAACATTCCTGATCTCGGACGGTTTCATAATGAAGTGATGTTCGCAAAAATGCCTGTCAGGAGCCAGTAAAAAGCGGGGCAGTTTCCGGCATGAAAACGGAGAAGCTCCAACCGCCGCAGGCAAAGAACGGAGAGACGGCGGCAAGATATATCGCAAATTGACAAAAAGGGGAAAACATGTCACTTTTACAGGCGTCTGGAACAGGGATTCAGCCTGCAGTGAACCGGAAGGTTCAGCAGACTCCAAAATGTCCGGACGCCTTTGCCGGAGAAAAGTTAAACCGGCTCAACAGCAAATTGATAAAATCATGAAAGTACTTGTAACCGGCGGAGCCGGATATATTGGTTCCCACACGGTACGCCAGCTCGTCAAAACCGGCGCAGACGTGACCGTGCTGGACAACATGGTGTACGGCCACGCGGGAGCCCTCGTGGACCCGGAAGTGAAACTGGTCAAAGGGGATTTGGGAGATGCCTCCGTGGTATATCCTCTCCTGATGAAGGGCAACTTTGACGCCGTGATTCACTTTGCCGCCTTCATCAATGTGGGGGAATCCGTCCAGAACCCCCTCAAGTACTACATGAACAACATCGCCAGGCCCCTCGTCCTTCTGGGCGCCATGCAAGCCGCCGGCGTCAAGCGCTTTGTTTTCTCCTCCACCTGCGCCACGTATGGCGTTCCCACCCAGATTCCTATCCCGGAAACGGAAAAGCAGGATCCTATCAATCCTTACGGGAGTTCCAAGTACATGCTGGAAAAAGTTTGCAGGGACTGCGACCGCGCCTGGGGTCTCAAAAGCGTTTTTCTGCGCTATTTTAATGCCTCAGGTTGCAGCGAGGACGGCTTGATCGGTGAAGACCACGAACCGGAAACCCACCTTATCCCCAACATCCTGCTCACGCTCACCGGGGAAAAGGAATACATCGAAGTCTTCGGAACGGATTACGACACGCCGGACGGCACCTGCATCCGCGACTACATCCACGTCAACGACCTGGCGGACGCCCACTTGAAAGCGGTGGACTACCTGATGAAAGGCGGGGCCACAGAATGCTTCAACCTCGGAACCGGCCTGGGACTTTCCGTCCGGGAAATCCTGGAAACGGCTGAAAAAGTCACCGGCAAAAAAATTCCCGTCCGCTACGGCCCGCGCCGCGAAGGCGACCCGCCCCGCCTGATTGCCAATCCGAAGAAAGCCAAGGAAATCCTCGGCTGGGAAGCCAGGTGCAAGGATGCCGGGGCCATTGTGGAAACCGCATGGAAGTGGATGACTGGCCCGCGCCGCGGCCACTATTAATGCCTCTGCCCGCAAAAGGCCACCCTCTTTTCCGTCCTGCCATGCCCTCCATGGCAGGGCTTGTTTTTTCAAATTTCTTCGTACGCTCCTCTCCCGGAACCGCTCTTTCTTCCTCTGCCGGCCACAGCTAAAAACATTCAAAGGCAAACGGTTCCCGGCGTGCTGCTTCTCCTTCCCGGCTTCAAAAAGCCTTTTCCATTCCTCTCCGGCAAACCAGAAACACAGCCCATGTCCCGGCAGACGCCCCCGTCGGGTATATGATGCAACCAATATAAGCCGTTCATTATAAAATCCATTTTGTTCATATCTGGTCATTTACCACCCTATAGACCATCAAAATTTTTTGAACTCGCCTCAACCGGAAAAACATTCTATTATTTTCAGGAAGCTTCACATACTGTATGAGCCTGCATATTGAAAGTACTGAAAATGCCCTTGCGGAATTGAAGAAGCAGCGGACCAAGACACTGACCGCCGCCATTTCCGTCTCCTTCCTCGGCATCGCCCTCATGGGCCTCCTCCTCTACCTGGTGCACATCATCGTGGCCGTTCCGGAAGATCCCCCCCATGGTCGCCTACGCCACCCAGGAAGGCGACAACCCGGACATCGACACACCGGAAGTCACCCAGACCACCCAGCGCCCCAGCAGTTCCTCCACCTCCGCGCAGGTGAAGGTCATCGCCGCCGTCGCCACGGCGGACGTCGCGGTGGTCAACCCGGATATTGAGGTGGACGTCCCCGGAAGAACTCTCCATGGGCATTGACATCGGCGACGGCTTCGGCACCGGCACGGGCGACGGAGACGGGGGAGGCATTCCCGGCATCATCTCCAAGCGCTGCGATTTGAACGACCGCATGAAGCGCATCACGGAAAACGGGGGCACTCCGCAGTGTGAGGAAGCTGTAGTCAAATCCCTCCGCTGGCTGAAAAAACAGCAGAATAAAGACGGTTCCTGGGGCGGGGCTCCTCATAATTACAAATGCGCCATGACGGGCATGGCTCTCCTCTCCTACCTTGCCCACTGCGAAACGCCTCTTTCCGAAGAATTCGGGGAAACTGTCCTGAAGGGCATCTCTTTCCTCGTGGACCAGGGCGTGAAGAATCCCGTTCTCTCCCTGGTTCCCCAGAGGAACGAAGTCAGCTATGACCACGCGGTAGCCACCTATGCCTTATGCGAAGCCTACACCTTCTGCAAGCAGATGGACATCCCCTCCATCTCCAATCTGGAAAAGGTCGTCATAAAAGCCGTTGATAAGATTGTGGACAATCAAAATACCGACGGCGGCTGGGCCTACAATTACAACACGAAGGCGGGCGCTCATACGGACCTTTCCGTCACCGGATGGAACGTGCAGGCCCTCAAGGCCGCCGAACACGGCGGCATCCGCCCCTCCAAAGGCGAAATACGCACGGCCCTGCGCAAAGCCGCGGCCTATTGCCAGAAATGCGGCAAGCCCGACGGCCTCTTCACCTACATGCAGAAAGGCAGGGAAGATGCCGCAGCACGTCCCTCCCTGGTGGGCGTAGGCGTTCTTTCCCTTCAAATGTGCGGCAACGGTTCGGACAGCGCCGCCCGCAAGGGACTGGACTGGATGCTCAAGAACACCAACCAGCCGTTCAACTGGAAGGCGAACAATACTTCCTCCAACCTCTACCAGCACTATTACGGGGTACAGGCAGCCATGAACCGAGGAGGGGATGTATGGAAAGCGTACAACAAGGCCTTCCGTGATTCCACCCTCGGAGCCCAGGCCACCGATGGAAGCTTCACCCCGAACGGATTCCCGGGACCGGGGGGGCTCGTGAACAGCAATGGAGGTTCCATCAACGACAAGATTTACCGCCAGTGCCTCGCTACTCTGATGCTGGAGGTATATTACCGCTTCCTTCCCGGCACGGGGGAAGGCACCAGGAATTCCTAATCTGATTGACAGACAGGCGTGTCTGGCTTTAGTACGCTGCCAGCCTTGTAAACAGGCAGGCCAGCAATACATACCTGTACAGGGCAATTCTCCCCATTTTTCAGAAATGCGGGAGTTTTTGCCTTGATGCCAACCAGACACCTCCCTCTATGAGTCTCCACATTGAAAGTACTGAAAATGCCCTTGCGGAATTGAAGAAGCAGCGGACCAAGACACTGACCGCCGCCATTTCCGTCTCCTTCCTCGGCATCGCCCTCATGGGCCTCCTCCTCTACCTGGTGCACATCATCGTGGCCGTTCCGGAAGATCCCCCCATGGTCGCCTACGCCACCCAGGAAGGCGACAACCCGGACATCGACACACCGGAAGTCACCCAGACCACCCAGCGCCCCAGCAGTTCCTCCACCTCCGCGCAGGTGAAGGTCATCGCCGCCGTCGCCACGGCGGACGTCGCGGTGGTCAACCCGGATATTGAGGTGGACGTCCCCTCGGAAGAACTCTCCATGGGCATTGACATCGGCGACGGCTTCGGCACCGGCACGGGACGGAGACGGGGGAGGCATTCCCGGCATCATCTCCAAGCGCTGCGATTTGAACGACCGCATGAAGCGCATCACGGAAAACGGGGGCACCCGCAGTGCGAGGAAGCCGTAGTCAAATCCCTCCGCTGGCTGAAAAAACAGCAGAACGGCAACGGCTCCTGGGGTGAAGGGCAATTCCGCGCTTCCATGACCGGCATTTCCCTGCTGGCCTACCTGGCCCACTGTGAAACCCCTCTTTCCGAGGAATTCGGAGAAAACGTCCTGAAAGGCATTTCCTTCCTGGTGGACTTAGGCATGAAAAACCCCGTCCTTTCGGAACAGCCCGCCCTGAAGGAAATCTGTTATGACCACGCGGTAGCCACCTATGCCCTGTGCGAAGCCTATACCTTCTGCAAACAGATGGACATCCCCTCCATCTCCAATCTGGAAAAGGTCGTCGTAAAAGCCGTGGACAGGATTATTGACGCCCAGTGTCCCAACGGGGGCTGGGGCTACAGCTACAACAACAAGATTAATCCGGACATCGACCTTTCCGTCACCGGGTGGAACGTGCAGGCTCTCAAGGCTGCCGAACACGGCGGCATCAAGCCTACCAAAGGGGAAATCCGCTCTACGCTGCGCAAGGCCTCAAGCTACGTGCGCAAGAACGTCATGCCGGACGGCAAATTTTCCTATAAGGAAAACGGTAATATGCCCCGTTCCTCCCTGGTAGGCGTAGGCGTGCTTTCTCTGCAAATGACGGGCGACGGCTCCGGCGGTGCAGCCCGCAAGGGATTGGACTGGATTAAGAACAACGTCAAGACCCTCCAGTGGGGCCAGGGAAGCGGCACGGAAAATGTCAAGAGTAATCTCTACATGCATTACTACTGCGTGCAGGCTGCCATGAACCGCGGAGGAGACGTATGGACCTCTTACAACAAAGCATTCCGGGACGCCGTGCTCAGCGGCCAGAATGCGGACGGCAGTTTCCGGAAAAATGACGTAGGATACGTTTCCGGCATGAGCAATAAATCTGAAAACATCTACCGCCAGTGCCTGGCAACGCTGATGCTGGAAACCTATTACCGTTTCCTGCCCGGTACGGGGAAGGCACCAAGAACTCCTGAGGCATCCCTCCGAATAACGAAAAAAAGAGCGCCGCGGGAAAAGGTTCTGCATGCGAGAAAACGAACCTTCTTCCGGCGGCGCGCAAATTAAATCCTGACTTGACCGCAGAGGTTTCTCTTGTTATTCATATGGTTTCCATTTTCTAACGACGTGAATAACAATTCTTCCATCCTTTTCGGCCTTTTTGATGAATTTCTTTGGGTCCGGTGTTCCGGACGCGGAAGTTTTGCCAATAGTCCGACTGTCAAATCCCTGGGGGACGATTACATCGCTTCCGGAGGGCGTCTGATCGTCATTGATCTGGAAACTTGCTCCGGCATTGACTCCACCTTCATGGGCACTCTTGCGGGCCTGTCCCGACGGCTGCTTCCCATCGGGGGATCCGTCCAAATCGCTTCCCCGAGCGAACGCTGCCTGAGCGCCCTGGAAAGCCTGGGGCTGGACGCCCTGCTCAGCATTGAACCGCCCACAGCCCCCTGGAGGGGAAAAGTAGAGCAGATACGTGCCGCCCTGGGTACTGAAAATGCCCCTTCCGTTCACTTGGATGCCAAGGAGCAAACTCTCCACGTTCTCAACTCCCATTTGACCCTGAGCGAAATGAGCGAAGAGAACGAAGAAAAATTCCGCAACGTAACCGACTGCCTGAAAGAAGAATTGGAACGGCAGAAAGATCAATAAAAATACCTCCCCTCCACATGGACCTGCGCTCCATGGCCTCCCTGTATGAGGAAGCCCTTTCCGCAGCAAGGGAAGAAGGGCCGTCCGCCGTCAGGGAACATTCCGTTTCCAATCATTCCGCCCTTCCGGACGAGCGGACTCTTCAGCTTCTTCTTCTGGAAGGAGTATTTGGAACCTCTTTTACGGATGATTCAGGCAGGGACGTTCACATTCTGGATTTCGGGAACTGGAATAAATCCGCCGGACCGGACTTTCTAAACGCCAGGATATGCATTAATGGCGTCCCGCAATCGGGAGATATCGAACTGGATCCCACGCCGGAAGACTGGGAACGCCACGGGCACGGTTCCAACCCGGGGTTTAACGGCGTCATCCTGCACCTCGCCTGCGCGCCCAGCCGTAGGAAATGGTTCACCCGCAATGCCAGGCATGAACGCGTTCCTCTGGCTGTCATTCCCCCCGCTGCGCTGGCGCGGTCAGGAACATCCCCTTCCGGCAGCGCCCCGGTACGCCACTGCCGCCACTCCGGACTGCTGGCATCCATGGCTCCGGAGTTTCTGGAAACACTCCTCCAATCAGCGGCAGCCTACAGGTTCCGGAACAAGCACCGCCGCCATGCGGAACGCGCCAAATACGCAGGAGAGGAACAGGCCCTTTTTGAAAACCTGGCGGAAACGCTGGGCTATCACGCCAACAAAACCGCCATGCGCCACCTGGCCCTGCGGGCGCCCCTGCGTTCCATCCGGAACTGTCCGGAAGCCCTGCTTTTCGGTACGGCGGGCTTCCTCCTTCCCGTTCTTCCGGCCTCCTGCACACCGGAAGCCGTAGAACTCCACAAAAAACTCTGGGCTCAATGGTGGCCCCTGCGGGCGCAATTTGAACTGGCGCCGGACCGCTCCTTTCCCTGGACGTATTCCGGCAACAGGCCGGCCAACCATCCGCAGAGGCGCGTAGGGGCTCTGGCCGTCATCGCAGCAGATTTTGATGCGTTTAAGCGCCTTTGCCTTGCCGGACATACGGAAGAGCTGACGAAGTACCTCTCCTCCCTTACACACCCCTACTGGAGCACCCATGTAACGCTTCCTTCCCCACCGTCTCCCCGCCCCATGGCCCTGATGGGCCGGGATAGAATTCTGGACTTCATCATCAACCACCTTCTTCCGATGAAAGATGACGAACATGCATGGAAGCATTATCTTTCCCTCCGGGCCGGACAGGCGGGAACAAAAGTCCTCTCCGTCCACCAATCCCTGCTGGGCGGCAGGCCGGATGCACACGCCTTTCTTGCGAAAGCCTGGCACCACCAGGCATTGCTTCAAATTCACGAAGACCTGTGTTCCCTCCATTCCTGCGCCATTTGCTCCCTGCTCAGGCAGATGGAAAAGAAATGAGAGCGCAGCCCTTCTTTCCTTAAGACGGGGCGAAGGACCGCCCCTTGCGAAAACCCTTCCCAATCTTTACATCCCGAGAGGAATTCCTTCTTTCGGAACGCGCCATTCAGCAAGCTCCTCCTTTGAAACAAATACCGTCCCTTCCGCAAAGGTCCAGGATAAAAAAGGCTCCCAGCCCTAACGAAAGGACTGGAAGCCATGACTATTTTTAGTTCCAGAATTAAAACCGGATCATGGATTTCCTTTTTTACCGGGCCGCGGACGGCGAAGATTCCGTTCCCGATTTCAGCGGCAGGGTTTTCATGCGGGTCATCTTCCCGTTGACGCGCACGGGCAACACCTTGGGTTGGGCGGAATACAACTTCACGTTGCTTACCTTGCCGTCCTTCCAGGAAAAATCCACCGTGACGTTTCCCCGGGCTTTCAGCCCCTTCACGGAGCCTTCAGGCCACGCTTCCACGGGAGAGGGCATGATGTCTAGGCCCCCGGCATGGGATTGCACCAACATTTCACAAATGCCGCCTACAATGCCGAAGTTGCCGTCCATCTGCATAGGGGGATGAGTAGTCAGCATATTCGGCAAAGTGTTGAATTTCAAGAGTCCCTGAACCATTTCATGAGCCTTGTTCCCCTCGCCCAGGCGGGCCCACAGAGCCGTGCGCCACGGCCACGTCCAGGAACGGCGGCTGTCTCCGGTCGTGCCGCGCCATTCTAGGGAAAGGCGGGCGGCTTCCGCCAGCTTGGGCGTCTTGAGCTTGCTGATCTGGTTGCCGGGGAAAACAGCAAAAAGGTGGGACGTATGGCGGTGGTCCGTCTTGGGAATGCGGTCAATCATCCATTCCTGAAGATTTCCTTCCTTGCCTATCTTGTTGCCGGCCAGCCTTTTCAGCTTGCCCTCCAGGCTCTTGGCCCAGGCGGCGTCCTTGCCCAGAATGCGGGCGGCTTTGATGGTATTGGAGAAAAGCTCCGCAATGAGCTGCTGGTCATGCATCACACCGTCTTCACGCGGCCCATGTTCGGGAGACCAGCCATTGGGAGCCACCAGAGTTCCAGCTTTCACATCGGCCAGATCCTTCTTCTCCTCTTCGCTCGGATCCTTGCCGTTTGTCTTGAACCCTTCGCCCCCGGCTCCCAGTTCCTTCAAATGGTCTTCCCAGAAATGACAGATTTCCTTCATCAGGGGATACGCCTGTTTTTCCAGATACTTTCTATCACCGGTAAATGCATAATGTTCCCATATATGCAGCGCATACCAGGCCGCACCGGGGATGTTCCACTGCCAGCCGTTGCCACCGAAGATATTCTGGGAGGTGCGCACCGTCCAGCCGCGCACGGGTTTGCCGTCCTTGGTATTGAACCCCTTGTTCGCCTGGGAAGCGTCCCGGCAGCCGGGGGCCATTGCCTCCACATAATTGACCAGGGCCTCATGGCATTCGGAAAGATTGGCGGGTTCCGCCCCCCAATACGCCATCTGGACGTTGATGTTGTTATGGTAGTCGCAGGCCCACGGCGGTTTGACATAATCATTCCACAACCCTTGCAGGTTGGCCGGTAGCGTACCGGGCCGGGAACTGGACAACAGCAGATAGCGGCCGAACTGGAACATGGTTTCCTCCAGATCGGGGTCTGCCGGATTTTTCTTATAGGCCTCCAGACGCTTTGGCGTAGGCAGCTTGGCTACATCCTCCTCCGTTTTCCGAAGTTGACCTTCACCCGGTCAAACATGGACTTGTACTGGGAAATGTGGGCCTGTTTCAGGGCGGCATAATCCGCAGAAGCGGCTTTGGCCGCATAACGGTCCAGCTTCCTGGAGGGAGATTCACCCTTCCAGTCCTTTTTATAATCCATCAGGTAATCCGTCTCCATGGCGATGACGACCATGCAGGAATCCGCATTTTTCACGGAAATTTTATCTCCCGAGGCAGAAAGCGTACCGCCTTTGGGACGGATCAAAACACGGCCTTCATAATTCATGCCGTTTTTCAACATCCCCTTCCAGGTGATGACGGATCCCTTGGCGGAAATATCTGCTCCAAGCTGGCTGTTAACGGAAAAATTCGCGCTGAATTGGCCGGGGTTGCTGGCTTTATAGTTCAGTACCAGGACGTTGGCAGGCGTGCTGGAGAATGCCTCCCGGTCATACGTTACGCCGTCCGCCTTGTAATTCACTTTATGAATACCGTCCCGGAGATCCAGGGAGCGCGTAAAATCTTCCACAGACAGGGAAGCCGGCTGGTCGCCTTTTTTAAAGTCCACAAACAAATCCCCAAAGGGAAGATAGTTGCCGAACTGGTTCGTTCCGGCATCAGGCCCGTAACCGTACCCTCCCCCCGGATTGGCTCCTCCGGACCAAAGGCTGATTTCATTCAGGGCCAGCCGCTCGCGGCCGGGAGCGCTGAAAATCATGGCTCCAACGCGGCCATTGCCAATGGGATACCCCTCCGCTTCCCAGACGGAGGCAGGCTTTCTGTACTTGCCAAAACTGCCCTCGGAATTTTTGTCTTCCTGCGGATAAACAACTACGGCCGGTTCATCAGACCAGATCAAATTGGAGGCGGAAGGCTTATCCAGAGCCCCCCACCCGAAAGAAACGGCACTTACCGCCACGGCAGATAAATATAGAGATTGGAAATGCATGCTTTAATAAACAATGTCACATATTTACTGCCTTCGCAACCTCTATCTTTCAGCCATTCCGAACTTATCGGCCGCCACATGACGGATTCTTTCCCCCATTATTTCCCTCCCGGCCCAGGGACGCTTCCTCCAATGGCGGCGAGAACAGTAAATTTCCTTGTCTTTAAAAATGACGCCCCTACTTTGGCATGTATGTTGAAACGACTTCTCTCCGCATTTTTTTCTCTGTTCTTTCTGGGAGCGGCCTCCGGTACATCCTTTGCGGAAGTCACCGTTCCGGACGCCCTGAAAGACCGGATTGCCCTGAAAAAAACGGCCCGTCAGCTCAATATCGTTTATTTTCTGGGCAGTGATACGGAACCCGTTCCGGATTATGAACGGCGCCTCAGCGAACTGCTCCTTTACCTCCAGCAGTTTTACGGCAAGGAAATGCAGCGGCATGGCTATGGCGCGCGTTCCTTCGGCCTGGACATCAAATCCCCAGGCCGCGTGAACATCATTGAATACAAGGCCAAAAATCCGGCGGCCCATTATCCTTATGAAAACGGAGGCGGCTGGAAAGCGGCCCAGGAACTTGACGAATTTTTTTTTTTTCAAGCCCATCCGGACAGGAAAAAAAGCCAGCACACGCTCATCATCATGCCCACCTGGAATGACGAAAAGAACGGCCCCGACAATCCCGGCGGAGTTCCCTTTTACGGCATGGGGCGCAACTGTTTCGCCCTGGATTATCCGGCCTTCGACATCAAACACCTGGGGCAGAAAACAAGGGAAGGAAGGCTGCTGACCAAATGGTATGGAGGCATGGCCCACGAATTGGGGCACGGCCTTAATCTGCCGCACAACCATCAGACCGCCTCGGACGGTAAAAAATACGGCACAGCCCTGATGGGTTCGGGCAATTACACGTTCGGGACCAGTCCCACGTTCCTGACCCCGGCCAGCTGCGCCCTGCTGGATGCCTGTGAAGTGTTTTCCGTCACCCCGGCCCAGCAATTCTACGAAGGCAAGCCGGAAGTGGAGGTCGGGGACGTAGCCATTTCTTTTAAAGGAGACCAGATTCTGGTTTCCGGCAATTATAAAAGCCCCCAGACCGTCAAAGCTCTGAATGTTTACATCCAGGATCCTCCTTATGCGGTCAACCAGGACTATGACGCCGTTTCCTTCTCCCGGCGCCTTGGAAAAAAGAGCGGGAAATTCTCCATGAAAATTGACAAAAAAGAGCTGGAAGGATTGAACAATAACGAATTCCGCATTTCCCTCATGTTCATTCTCGCCAACGGGCTGCACATGCAGAAGCACTTCACGTTCCATTGGGACGCACTCCAGGATTACAGGGACGGAAGCAAATCCTGAACGCATTTTCCGTGCGCGGGCGGAGGCCGCCAAAATCACGGCCTCCGCACCTTGCGGGGGCCTTATTCCTTTAAACTGGTGCGCCAGCCGGAAGCGTGCTGATAGTAATAAACCGCTTCCCTTTCCAGCTCTTTCATCCGCCCGTCCGGCTCAACGGCCTCTCCGTCCCGGAAAAATTCCACTCCGCGCTGGGGTTTGAGCACTACCATGTCTTTCCCCTTCAAATAGCCGATATATTGGTAATTGCTCACAAAATACCGGGATTGATAGGAAGGCTTCAAGGCATCCTTCCCATAAAAGGCCGCATCATACGGCCAGTTCAACAGCCCCAGCAGGGTGGGCAGCACGTCAATCTGGCTCACGGGAGTGTCCCGCCGTTCCGGCTTCAGCAAAGCCGGAGCGTAGAAAATGGAAAAAAATGCGGTGCGTTTCCGGATTGAGGGCCTGCTTTCCCGCGCTCCCGGCGCCGTGGTCTCCTACGAACACGAACAGCGTGTTGTCAAACCAGGGTTTGGTTCTGGCCTCCTCCACAAAGGCGCCTACCGCATAATCCGCGTATTTCACGGCCCCCATGAGCCCCGTGTGGGAAGGAATGTCAATGCGCCCTTCCGGATACGTGTAGGGGCGGTGGTTGGACGTGGTAAACACCACCTGCAAAAACGGCTTGCCGCGTCCGCAGGATTCATCCGCCTCCCGTACGGCGCGGCGGAACAAATCTTCATCGCAAACGCCCCAAATAGTGGAATGGGTCACCTCGGAATCATCCATGGAATTACGGTCCAGAACCTGAAACCCGTTGTTCCCGAAAATAATTCATGTTGTCAAAATACCCGTAGCCGCCGTAAATCCATTTGAGATCATATCCCTTGTCCCTGAATATGGAACCTATGGTCTGCAAATGCTCATTTCCTTCCTGGCGAAGGATGGACATGCCGGGAAGCGGCGGCAGGGATGTGCTGATTGCTTCCAGCCCGCGTACGGAACGGGTGCCCGTGGCATAAGTATTCGGGAAAAAAATGCCTTCCTTTCCCAGACGGCTCAGGCACGGAGTGACGTCAGCCCCGTCTTCCCGGCACTCGTTCAAAAATTCCGCTCCCATACTCTCCATGACCACAACCACGACATTCGGGCGGATAGCCCCCCCGGAAGGACGCACCTGCCTCTTTACGCTGCCGGACGAAGCCTCCGGCACGGACGTGTCATCCGCCGTGAACTCCCGGGCCAGAAACGCCGCCGCTTCCGCATCCGGCAGCGTCCGGTAATAAGCGCGGTAATCCAGTTCATTCTTGAGAAAGGCGCTGAACAGGCTGTAAAGGCCATCCTTGGCCATTTCCGAATTATAACGGTTGTTCACGGCATCCGCATCCTTGATATCCACCAGCCAATATCCCCCCGTGACGCAGGCCAGCAGGAACAGCACCACACAGCCTCGTTTCCATCCGGCAGGAACCGCCCCGTTCCTGGGAAGCAGGAACCTCTTCATTCCCCAGACGGCCAGAACGGACGCCGCCAGAATGCCGCCCAGAATAGGAATGATGGGATAGGACTCGTAAATATTCCCGATAACCTCCTTGGTGTAAACCAGGTAATCCACCGCAATGAAATTGAAGCTGGCTTCAAATTCGTTCCAGAAAAAGGCTTCCGCCACATCTTCAAACAGATTGGCGAGCACAAACAGCAAAAACCATGCGGAGGTGAGCCACCTGTCCGCCTTCCCTCCTGCTTTCCCGCGCGGCAGAATCCACAAATAAACGGCATAGGGAATAAGCCAGTAGCACATGGTGACGGCAAACTCCGTCACAAAAACGTACGCCGTTTTCAGGAGGGGAAGCAACCCGAAATCCATGTTGCGGTATTCGAAAAATACCGTAAACAGATTTTCCACCGCCTCAATGCCGAACGCAAACAGGAGGAACGGCCAAAACCTCCCCCAATAATAACGAATCATCGCTACCGGAAATATGACAGCCGGAGCATGCCGTCAATGCTCCATCACAACATCACGGTGATATGGATGTCATTCCAAGGAAATGAGACGTGAGAAGGTTCCCTACACCACATCCAGAGCGGCATCCCAGTCTTTCCAGACAGGCTCCAGCCCGGCATTCCGTATGGCTCCGACCACCTGCTCCGGTGTGCGCTGGTCGGAAATCTCAAACTGCTCCGTCGCCTTGCAATTCCCTTTTCGGTCATCGGGAAGATCCACCCGGTTGCCCCGCACCGTCAAATGGGCGGCAGCCGTTCCCACGCCCGTGTAGCCCCCCGGTTCCGTGCGCGCAATGGCGGACATGTGGGTCATGCCCAAATGCATCAGGGCATTTCTCATCGGCGCGGGCTCACGGGTGCTGATGGACATGCCTATTTTGGGGAAGCAGATGCGCAGGGCGGCCATGAGCTGGACAAAATGGCGGTCATCCAGCATCAAGTCCGGATCAGGTTCATACTCGTAATTCCCGGCGTAGGGACGCATGCGCGGAAACGCCACGGAAAGCGCGGATTTCCAGCAATGCTTCTGCAGGTAATCCAGATGGACGGCAAGAGCCATGGCCTCCCGCCGCCACGGAGAAAGCCCGAACAAGGCTCCTATCTGAATGCGGCGGAAACCGCCCTGGTAGGCGCGTTCCGGGCAGTCTAGCCTCCAGTTGAAATTTTTCTTCATCCCTGCCGTATGCAGGGTTTCATACACTTCCCGGTTATAGGTTTCCTGATACACGGCCAATTGTTCCGCCCCATGGCGGACGATCTCCGCATAACGGTCGTCCGGCAACGGCCCTATCTCCAGCCCCAGGGATGGAATAAAGGAATGCAGGGCGTCCAGGCATTCCTGCATATACCCGTCGGAAACGAACTTGGGATGCTCCCCGGCCACCAGCAGGATGCTGCGCAGCCCCAGGCCGTGCAGGTAGCGGGCCTCCTGCACCACTTCATCCACCGTAAGCGTGGTGCGGATAATGGGATTATCCCGGGAAAAACCGCAGTACTTGCAATTATTGATGCATTCGTTGGACAGGTAAATGGGGGCGAACAGGCGGATGGTCCGGCCGAAATGCAGCCGCGTCAGACGCCGGCTCTCCTGCGCCATCTCCTCCAGGCGGGCGTCGTCAACCGGTTCCAGCAACGCCATGAAACGGCGTACCAGGGGAGTGGGGCAATCCATCAAACCGTTTAATTCTTCAGAAAAAGACATACGTAAACTAAGTAAAATTTTGAGAGAGCCGGCTGCATTTCCATTCCTGAACCGGAAAGCCCCAATTTGCTACCTCCCTTGCAAAAGATACCATCTTTTACCGTGTCATTTCCCGGAGAGGAGCGTTCCATGAAGGCCGGGGAACCTGCGAATCGTCGTGACAGACGGCCTCTTATGGACTAATCTGGCTTTATCCTCCCATGAGCGCTACACCGAACAGCCTTTTCCGCCATTATCTTGATTCCCTGATCCAGCAGGGAACAACGCGAACGAGCCTGACGGATGAAGCCAGAAACGTTCTCAGAACATGGTACGTGGCTTCCAGGCAGGGAGGCCGTCCCGACGCATCAGCACCCGCTTCTCCGGAACCGCCGCCCCTGCAGGCAGCCGCTCCTGTCTCCGCTCCTGCCGGAAAGCCGGAACCGCCGGAGCTGTTTCCGCAAAACAGGGAACCGGCCTCTGCCATTACCCTCCCGGAAGGGACAATGGAAGACAAGCTGCAATACCTCCGTAATCTGGCGCAGAACTGGAAACCGGCGCGGGAACTCAACTCCCTGCGGGACACCATGGTCTTTGCCACGGGCAATCCCCATACGAAACTCATGCTCATCGGGGAAGCTCCCGGATATTATGAAGAAGTGCAGCAGGAGCCCTTTGTGGGCCGTGCCGGGGAAAAACTCAACCAGATATTAAGGGCCATGGGGCTCTCCAGAGACATGGTCTATATTTCCAATATCGTCAAATTCCGCCCGGCCCTCCCCAACCAGCGGACCAATAACCGTGCACCCACGCCGGAAGAAATTGAAGCGTGCCTGCCCATCATCATGCATGAAATCCGGGTCATCCAGCCGAAAATGATTGTAGCCTTGGGCGGTACCGCCGCCGTAGGCCTGTTGGGGAACAGGGATCCGTCAGTTCCATGCGCGGCAGGTTCCACGACCTTAACGGCATTCCCGTACGCGTCACTTACCCTTATGCCTCATTTCCAGCTGAGGCAGGCAAAAAATCCCTGAACCATTTGGCGTAGCAGGAAACATTGGTATGCCTCCGCGCATCCGCATTCTATTCTCCAAAGCGGTTGTACCACCCCATCCCGCTTTTTCCCGGAGCAACCTCTAACGCGTCGGCTAATTGGGAGGATAGAACAGGCCGTCCCCCTGCCCCGTATCCCGCCAGGAGCCGCCGAAGCACAGCATGAACGGAGACATTCAGAATTCCTCCCTTTTTACTGGTCCGGGACCTTACGAAATTCCCCTCCATCAAATCCTCATCACCGCCCGGCCCTTGTAACGCTGCCTGTGGGATGCAAACATAACCTCCGGAAAATGAGCGCCATGCTCCGGCGTCAGTTCCCGGACCGGAAATGCCTCCGATCAAAAGCAAAATCCATCGGGTTTCAGATATCTGAGGAAGAATATCTGGATGTCCTCCAACGGTTCAGAATCCGATGCTGGGAATTTGCCGCCGTTACCGGAAAAGCGGCGCCGCCGGCATGAAAACATACCTGAGCAATGCAACCGTTTTTGAGCCGGAACGCTATTTGCGCGAGAGGAACCGGAAGAAGAGGCTGCTGCTGCGGGAAGCCCGTCCGCTTGAATATGAAAAATGGCCGGGAAATTGACGCTGACGAGCATTCGGACTTCCTTTCCGGGCTGATGTTCCGGGAAGACTTCGAGCGGGAAATGGAATCCCTGGAGCCGCAGGAAAGGGAGCTGGTTGAGGCATTGATTGACGCTGAAGGGAATTTGTCACGGGCAGCCAGAAGCATTCATCTGGAGGAAAGCAGGGCGCGTCGCCTCCGGAAACGTCTCCGGGAAGAAAAATCAAGCAATCATAGTGAAGGAAACTAAATCGACCTAACCGTCGTCAATAGACGTCGCACTCAAACCACAACCATCACACAATGTTTACCAACGATCAACCA
>VOFF01000528.1_pt1 | contig 76000 bp, 116 predicted proteins | sample 5384061 | NCBI WGS metagenome assembly VOFF01 (sample SAMN12384725, study PRJNA508395) | human gut metagenome | isolation source: healthy gut E | host: Homo sapiens | reverse complement strand
GGTCACTGTATGCCAGGCCGCTGTCCTCCTGGTATTCCATCTCCAGCGTGCCCGCGTTGGTGGTGATCTGTACCCCGCGCAGGTCTGTCATGGAGGGAATGGTCTCTTTTTCCACAATGTCATACAGCCCCAGGGCAAAGGTATCCAGCAAGGAGGCGTCCACCAGGTAAACATTGCCGTCCCCAATAGAAAGATACCGCTGTCCCCCTAACCCGGTTTCCTCGCCAATGGCCAACTGGTATTCCTTCTCTCCCTGGACTGTAATGGAGCAGACAGCATTCTCCAGGCCATACTCGCTCAGGTCCTCCACATTCTCAATGGTCTTGGCCGCCTGAATCTCCTTCAGGGCCTGCACCATCGCATCCGGATAGGACTGGTCCAGGGGAAACGCCGCGTCCGCCGGATAGGTCCAGTTGTTCTCCTGGTCCTTCTCCAGGGAAATGGTCTCCTCCTCATATTGCCAGGTCAGAGACGTCACCTGGTCCGGGTCCAGGGTAAAAATTGTAACAGCAGTCGCTTCCTCTGTCCCCTCGCCGTCCGGGGCCAGCTCCATAACCACAATGGTCAAAACCAGCAGCGCCGCCAGGGCCCAGCAGCAGCAACCCTAACTTTCTTCCTCGTGTCATTGACGTTTCCTCCTGATCCAGATTCGAAGGCCAAAGGCTAAATAGCCCGCAGGCAACACTGCCACAACCAGCAGCGTCAGCAGGGAGGCGGTGGAGGCGCTCATGGTGAGGTATTCCGTGGTCATGGTCTTGGCATGAATGGAGATTCCCTCCTCCTTTTCACAGGTCCACCCCATACAGTTGAGGAAAAAATCCTGATTCGCGCCGGAGACCTGCTGGTTGTATTGATCATTGAGCAGAGACGTGGAGGCAATCCAAACCACATGGCTCTCTGTGCCGTCCGCCAGGGTTTCCGTGGCCGCCGCGGCCAAGGCAAAGGGCCCCGCCTCATCCCCCTCTTCCTTTTGGTACGTCTCCATGCCATATCCGGCCAGCTTGGAATAGGCCTCGTCGGAGGTGGTCAGCAGCGGGCTCACCGATAAGCCCTCCCGGGGAATTCCTCCAGCTTCAGTCCCTGGGCCAGCGCCATGAGAATATAGTACCCGCCCTCCTGGAGGGGCGAGGTGATGGTATGGCTCTCCAGATTGGGTAAAAGATATACTGGGCTCCCCAAAGCGTAGTGGGAGGGGTCTCCTTCCACCACCACCCCTTGGGCCGACGACATGCCATACTCCGCCATTAGCTCCTCCAAATTGGGCCGCTCCTCCCCCGTCTGGGCCGGGTCCGTGAGCAGGATCAAATCCCCGCCCTCCTGGAGGTAGGCCAGAATGGCCTCCTTTCTCCTCCTGGGAGAGGTCACTCTCCGGCCCACAGATCAGCAGGCAGTCCGCGTCTTCCGGGCACCTCTTCCGCCGTGAGCAGGGAGAGCTCCTCCAGTTCCATATTCTGCTTTTCCACCGCGGACTGGAAGCTGGCGCTGAGGGCGGACTCCCCATGCCCTGTGAGCGTGTACAGTTTGGGCAGGGTGTCACGGATCACATAGTCAATGGCACTGGTCAGGGCGCTCTCCCCCGCGAAGTTCATGTAGTAAGAGGCCCCGTCATCCCCCCGTACTCATAGGTATAGATGTCCTCATAGCTTACGTAGGTGTACCGGGCCTCAGACTCCACAATCAGGCTGTTGTTGTAAACCGTCCCCGTCACATACTCCTGGACAAAATTGGGGTCCACGTCCGGGTCCCGTTTTTCCAGGGTCACACGGTCGCTGCGGGACGTATATCGGTCCAGCAAAGTTCCCAGGGTCTCATCCTCCTGGCCGCTCTGCACCAGCCAATAGACGGTGATGTCCTGGTCCAGTCCATCCAGCAGCTGCTCTGTCTCCTGAGACATGGTGAACATAGACCCGGCGGAGATGTCAAACTGCGTCGCCCCGGCAGGCAGCGCGTTGACCAGCAGATTGGCCACCACGGCGATCACCACCACAATGGCCGCCGCCGCCACACTGTATCCCCCCCACCCGGAAGGAGCGGGTCCGCAAAGATGCCTTCCAGGCGTCCTTGCTGGTTTTTTTCCGTTCCACTGGGGCAGTTTCCCCCTCCACGTCGGCAGCTTCATTCGCTCCACCTCCTCTTCTCCAGGGACTGCACGGTCAGGAACAGAAAGACCCCGATCACCGTCAGAAAGTAGACCAGCGACGTCAGGTCAAATACCCCATCTACAAACTGATAAAACCGTTCAAACAGGGACAGCCCTTCCACCATACTGGGAAACAGTCCGGCAAAGTCCTCTCCGCCCAGGACAGAGCCCAAGATCAAAAGGCCCTCTAAAATACCCACCAGGACCAGGGAGACCCCGTTGTTCCGGGTCATTAGACGGAAAAATTCCTCCCACCAGAAGAATCAAAACCGTAAAGGCCCAAAAAGACGCCATCGCCGAGGCGGAAAAGTAGGACGCCAAATCAGAAATGAAGTAGTTCACCAGCATCACCACAAAGCACAGCCCGGCAGCCACCCCCTGGCTCTCTGTAATGGAGGAGAGAAACATGCCAATGGCCAGCAGCGCCGCGCCCAGGAAGAAAAAGCCCACCGCCGTCCTGAAGGCCAGCGGCAGATAGACCGAGCCAAAGGCCGACAGGACCAGGGGATACAGGCAGATGATCCCCGTGGGAACCAGGAAAACCACCAAAAGGGCGGCATATTTTCCCAGTGCCACCCCGGTCATGGACAGCGGGAGGGAGTAGAGCAGCTGGTCTGTCCGCTGCCGGCGCTCCTCGGCAATGACCCGCATGGTGAGAATGGGCACAATGATCAGAAAAATAAAAGACAGATTGCTCAGCACATATTCAAAGTTCGACAGCCCTGCGTTCAAATTGACCGCCATGGTATAAATCCCCGCGAAAAGCAGGAGAAAGGCCCCTGAACACATACCCTGTCATCCCGGTAAAATAGGACGACAGCTCGTGGCGAAAGACCGCTTTCATCCTTCTGCCTCCTCTCCGTCCTGCCGCTGCCCTTCCCCGGGCAGCTGGACCACGGGGGCTTCCGCAGTCAGCTCCAAGAAGATTTCCTCCAGGCTGGTTTGGGCCGTGGTCATCCGCAGCAGGGCCTTCTGCGCCCGGCTGAACGCGAAGAAAATTTCCCGGCACAGGGCGTCCTCTCCATCGGTCTCCAGCACCACCCCGCAGCGTCCCCGGGGCTCCTCCCGCGTTGTCACCTCCAGAATGTGGTCCAGCGGCGCCAGAATGGCACGGACCTCTTCCGCCGTGGCCTCTGCGGTAAGCTCTACGGTGGTGGTGCCGGCGAAGAGCTTTTCCAGATTTTCCGGCGTGTCACAGGCCACCAGCCTGCCCCCGGAGATGATGAGGATGGTGTGGCACACCGCCTGGACCTCGGACAAAATATGACTGCTGAGGATCACTGTGTGGTCTTTGCCCAGGGACTGGATAAGGGCCCGGATTTCCATGATCTGCTTGGGGTCCAGCCCCCACCGTGGGCTCATCCAGGATCACCACCTCCGGGTCGCCCAGCAGGGCCTGGGCGATGCCCACCCGCTGCTTGTACCCTTTGGACAGGTTCTTGATGAGCCGGTTGGATACCGACTCGATCTGGGTAACCGCCATGACCCGGCGCATCTGTTCCTCCAGGGCGCTCCCCGTCAGGCCCTTGGCCTGTCCCACAAAGGCGAGGTATTCCAAAGGCGTCCGGTCCAGGTAGAGGGGAGGCCGCTCGGGCAGGTAGCCAATGCGCCGCTTGGCCTGGGCCGCATCCTCAAAGATATCGTATCCCCCCACCGTGACCTCCCCCTCCGTGGCCGCCAGGCAGCCTGTCATAAAGTTCATGGTGGTGGATTTCCCCGCGCCATTGGGGCCGAGAAAGCCATAGATCTGTCCTGTTTCAATGTGAAACGACAGATTGGACACGGCGGTATGGGAGCCATACCGCTTGGTGAGATTTTTCACTTCAATCAAAAAGGTTCCTCCTTTTCCCGTTCACTGGGTCCGGAGACCCGTCGCCTCTTACGGTAGCGGAGGAAGCTTAACTGAACCTAAAAATTTCCATGAACAAGATGTGAAGGATGTCCTTGACCTCACCGTTATACCATTGTATAATATTATCATCCAAGATAATTTTGTCCGGAGGTGATCCCATGCCCTCTCGTCACAGCAAGCGCCTGGGGGAGGCGGAGCTGGAGATCATGCAGATTCTTTGGTCCGCCCAGGCCCCGCTGACCGCCCGCCAGATTCTCCAGCAGCTGGGGGACCATCGAACCTGGGCCTTGTCCACCCTGATGACCGCCCTGTCCCGCTTGGGAGAAAAGGGCTTCGTCCGCTGCGACCGAAGCACCCGCACCAATCTCTACACCCCAACCCTCTCTGCCCAGACCTACCAGGCCCAGGAGGGCCAATCCTTTCTGGCACGGCTGTACGGCAATTCCCTGCCCAGCCTGGTGGCCAGCCTCTACGACAGTCGTGCCATCGGCAAAGCGGAGCTGCAGGAATTAAGAGACTACCTGGATCATCTGGAGGAGGATGCGCGTGCTTAATCTCCTGTTCACCAGCGTGCTGGAACTCTCCCTCTCCACAGGTCTGGTCGTGGCGGTTTTCCTGGCCCTTTCCCCCGTTTTAGGCAAAACCGTCTGGCCCCGCTGGCGCTGCCTGCTCTGGACTCTGCTGGCCCTTCGGCTGCTGCTGCCGTTCTCCCTGCCCGGCCAGGACGCCCCGGTTCACCTCTCCCCTGCCCACCCAGGCGGTCTCCGCACCGGTTGTTTCCACCCCCTCCGCACCTGCCAGTGATCAAACCTCCTCTGAGGCGGCAGCTGCGGCGTCTCCCACCTGGCTGGACCTCTCGGCACTGGCTTGGGCCGCCGGCGGGACGGGCTTTCTGGCCTGGCAGGGGATCGCCTATATCCGGTTCCGGCGGCGTATCCTTCGGCGGCAACACCGGGAAGCAGACCCGCAGCTCCAAGCACTGTTCCAAGACCTGGCCATCCAAATGGGCCTGGCTCGCCCCGTGTCCCTGGTGGTGAGCGAAAATGCCCCCCCTCCCCTATAACGCTGGGCCTTCTCCATCCTCTGGTCATCCTGCCTCCCCTGGACGCTGACCAGGAAAAGCTAATCTGGATTCTTCGCCACGAGCTGGCCCACCAGGCCGGGGGCATCTGTGGTGCAAGCTTCTGCTCCTTCTGGCCCGGGCGTCCACTGGTTCAACCCCTGGTCCATCAAATGGCCCGGCAGGCCGCCCGGGATTTGGAGCTGGCCTGCGACAATCGGGTGGTGGCAGGCGCCTCCCCGGTCCAGCGGCGCGCCTACGCCCGGACCCTTCTGGCCGCCCTGGAAACTGCGTCCGCCTCCACTACGTCCCTGTCCACCCCATGGCAAGGAGGAAGTTCCATGATGAAACAACGATTCCACAATCTTTTCTCCCCCATTCCCCGTCGGCGGGGACGCATGTTGCCCGCCATTGCGCTGGCGGCGGTGCTGTGCCTGGGCGGGCTGGTGTCCTGTTCCTCCGGACCCCAGACCACGCTGCCCCAGGAACCCACAGACCTCCAAGCTCTGCCCCATCTCCAATACACGGCCCGCCCTGGCATGCTCATCAAAGACGCCCAGCTCACCACGCCCTTTTGTCTCTCCCCCACCGACACCGCAGACGCCTCCGGTGCGCCCGCAGAACAGATGATCCCCTGGCGGACGCGCAGCCCCTGAAACAAGGGGACGTTGTGCTGATCGTGGGCAGCATAGGCAGCCACTACCAAGTTATCCTGCCCGCATTGGACCCGCCTTTCCTGGAGGGAACCCTCCCGCAATCCGCTGTCAGCACAGACCCCGGCAGTTTGCCCAGGCAAACCTGGGAACCGTCGGCGCGGACACGCCCTGTTATCTCACCCCAGAGGATACCTCGGCTGTCTCCGTCTTCTCAGACCCCTGCCTGGTATCCGTGTCCTCCCGCGCAGGCGGCTGGGCCAAAGTACAGGCCCCTGGCGGCGGGGCCCCGGTCTGGGTCCGCTCCCAGGACCTCTCCTACGATTTCACCTGGACCGGACGCACCGTGGACCTCTCCCAACTGACGGTTTGACCGCAAACCAAAAAAGCTGCCGGAGCGAAGTTTCGCTCCGGCAGCTTTTACGTCTCTGGCTTCTCCTCCTCTGCCTGGGCCAAAAGAGATTCCAGCAGGGCCACATACTGGGTAAATTGCTCCCGCCCATAGGGGAGCAGACGATAGGTGGTATTGGGCCGGCGGCCCACGAACTCCTTTTTGCTGTCCAGGTATCCCTCTTCCTCCAGCTGTTCCAGCTGTTTGCCCAGGTTACCGGCGGTGGCCCGGTAAGGTCCTGGAGGGTCCGGAACTTTTTGGGCCCAGACAGCAGCGCCGCAATCACCGACAGCCGCAGACGGGATTGCAGGGCAGCAGGAATCTGCGACAGTTCCATGGTCTCAAGCCCCCTCCGGCCGCCGCTTCCAGACGGCGGGCCAGCAGAAGCAGCGCCGCGGGCTGGAAGAAATACTGCAGCAGCCCCAGCGCCCCTATGGAAAGCAGCACCTGCCGCGACGCCGGCTGGGGATAGCCCGTCAGCAGAATCCCGCCCAAGGAGAGAATTCCTCCCAAGACGGCCATCCCCACGCCCAACCACCACAGTCCCCTCTCCCGCAGCAGGATTCCTGTGATTATCAGGGGGGCATCCCCGGAAAAATCACCGGCAGAAACCACTGGAAGGCCATGCACACCGTCATGATGTCAAAGACACCCATCTCCATGCCCAGGTTGGGTACAAAACGAAGCCCCGCCTCTACCACGCCAAACAGCAGAAGGTACCGCACCAAGAACAGCTGCCAAATCCCCAGCAGCTGCCCGCTCAGAGCCGCAAAGCCCCCTTTTCTCCTCTGCCACAGCACACACTGCACCAGCAGATAGACCACCAGCACCACCTTGGCCCAGGTGAGGAGCCCATACAAGCTGAGGGGCAGCGCAAGAGGAGGAAAATAATAGCCTATAAAATCCGAGGTGTTTACAAAAACGCCAGAACCCCATAGAGCAGCCACACCAGCCCCATCCGCCAAAAGACAGGCGCCAGGGTCTGAAACGAGGTGGCCGTCTGGTCCAGCACCTGACGGATAAGATGCAGGTCCTCCATGGCCATGGTTCGGGTGGTCTGGTTATTTTCCATTTTTACCTCTCCTTTCAAGATTACTCTATAAAATAGAGTATATGAGAAAAAGGAATTTTGTCAAGCTTTCTTTGGCCCTATTCTCTCCCCTCCTCCCCTGTCAGCCGATTCCCTTGGGCGCATTTCCTGAAATTTTTTTTCAAAAGGCCTCTGCCGCCTGGGAAAAGACCGGGTCCTTTTTCCAAACCAGATTGAGACGGCTCTCCAGCTTCGGCGTCAGTGGCCGGAAACAAAGCTCTGTCCCGGCGGTGTTCACCAGCTTGTCCAGGGCCAGGGCACAGCCAACGCCCTCTTCCACCATACGTGCCGCATTATAGATAAGGTTGTAGGTGCCCACCTGCCTCAGGCACCGGACACTCTGGCCCAGCCACCCGGAGAAAGTGTTGTCCACCATCCGCTGGCGGGACACCAGCAGGGGAACCCCCAGCAGGTCCCCGGGCAAATGACCTGCTTCCGGGCCAGGGATGGTCCCGGGCGCATCAGAAGCCCCCAGGTATCCGCAGCGGGCAGCTGAATATAATCGTACCGCTCCAGGCTGACCGGTTCAATCAGAATGCCAAAGTCCAGCAGGCCCTTGTCCAGCCGCTCGGTCACATCCTCGGCGTTGCCGCTGAACAGGTGGTAGCGAATGTTAGGGTGTTCCCGGGTCAAGGCCCGGGCGGCCCGTGCAACCAGACGCATGGCGTCTGTCTCCCCGACCGCCGATGGCGATCTCTCCGCTGATCTCCTTCTGGGGCGCCTGAAAGGAACGCAACGTCTTGTCTGCCAGGGCCACAATCTCCTCCGCCTGCCGGTGCAGACGTTTGCCCGCCTCTGTCAGGGGCAACCCGCCGGTTCTTCCTCCCCCGGTCAAAGAGCTTTGCCCCCAATTCCTCCTCCAACTCCATCAGCTGCCGGGACAAAGTCGGCTGGGTGATGTGAAGCTCTTCCGCAGCAGCGGAAATGCTCTGCATGCGGGCCACCGCCAAAAATAGCGCAGAACCCGTAGTTCCACAGGCTTGTCCTCCTCTCTGTTCTGGGTCAGCGTATCACCTTTTTCCATGCTTATCAAGCATATCTTACTATTTTTTATGGGTATTTGCTATTTTTTCTTCCCTCTGCTATCCTACTGACAAACCACCAGAAAGGAACCTATCCATGGATTTACCAGCGTTTTTAGATCATCTCAACCGGGGTCTCCCCGTGGAGGGAGGCTCTCCCGTTCATCAGTTCATGCACCAGCTCAGCCAGGAGGCCCTGGCCATCACCGGCATGCTGAACACTGGGTACCATCCTCCCGAGGAGATCCGCGCCCTGTTCTCCCAGCTCATCGGCAAACCGGTGGACGAAAGCTTCACCTTGTTCCCCCCTTTTACCACCGACTGCGGGAAGAACCTCTCCCTTTGGGAAAGAGGTCTTTCTCAACGCCGGCTGTCGGTTCCAGGACCAAGGGGCATTACCATCGGCAACGGCGTCCTCATCGGACATAACGTGGTGCTGTCCACCCCTGAATCACGACCCGCGCCCGCCCGGCGCGCCTGGCTCCACCCAGCTCCCATCGTCATCGGTGATCGGGTCTGGATCGGCTCCAACGCCACGGTGCTCCCCTGGGGTCACCATCGGTGACGGTGCCATTGTAGCCGCCGGCGCCGTTGTCACCAAGGACGTCGCCCCCCCAACACCGTGGTGGCCGGGGTCCCCGCCCGTCTGCTGCGTCCGCTGACAGAGGAGGAACTCCAATGAAAAAACGCGTGCTGATTCTCTCTACCAGCCCCGCCAGGGCGGCAACTCCGATGCCTTGGCGGCGTCTTTTGCCGAAGGGGCCCGCTCTGCCGGGCATACGGTAAGCCACTGTTCTCTTCGGGACAAATCCCTTCACTTCTGCCTGGGCTGCCTCTCCTGTCAAGAGACGCCAGGCTGTGTTCTCCAGGATGATATGGCAGAAATTCTATCGCAAATGCGTACCGCCGATGTGCTGGTCTTTGCCACCCCCATCTATTTCTACGAAATGTCTGGACAGATGAAAACCCTTCTGGACCGGACCAATCCTCTTTTTTTCTGGAGAATACGCCTTCCGGGCAGTTTATCTTTTGGCCGCGGCTGCAGAGGCAGCTCCCCCAGGCTGTGGATGGTGCGCTCCACGGTCTGGAGGGCTGGCTTGCCTGTTTTCCCAAGGCCACCCTGCAAGGGGTTGTCTGCGGCTGCGGCGTCACCGGGGCTGGAGAGATACAGGATTCTCCCCCTGCCCTGTCCCAGGCCCGCGCCATGGGGGCCGCTCTATGAGATGGGCGTTCTTCCTGGCGGCCCTGTTCCTCTGTCTGTCCGGCTGCAGCGGGCCCGGCTGCACATGCGGAACTGCCAGAAACATTTCCAACCATGGAGGGCTCTCCTATGCCTACCCTATGCCTCGCCGTCCACGGCGCAGAGTATCCTGTCACCCTGCGGGACAGCCCAAGGCACACGCGCCTTGGTCCGCCAGCTGCCCATGACCCTTACACTGGCGGAACTCAATGGAAACGAAAATACGCCCGCCTGCCGGAGGCACTCCCCCACTGACGCCATACAACCTGGCGCCCTTCAGACCGGAGACCTCATGCTCTACGGCGCAAACTGCCTTGTTTTATTCTACCAAAGTTTCCCCTCTTCCTATTCCTATACTCCGCTGGGACAAATAGAGCATCCAGATGGACTGGCTTCCGTTTTAGGCGCTGGCTCTGTTACTGTAACCCTTTCCATTCTGCCATAAAGGTCCCCCGCCCCTGGCAAAGGCCAGGGGGCGGGGGATTTTACAGCTGATCCAAATACGCCGTCACGGGAAAATCCCGGACCTTTTCCTCTTTTCGCAGATACAGCGGGTGGTGAGGATGCCCCTTCTTGGAACACTTCCCCGCGCAAAGCCACCGGGCGCCGTATTCCTCCCCGATGGCGACCATGTCCCGGACACAGTCCCGGAGATAGGGGCGTTTTTCTATGATGGTGCCCCAAGCCGCCCAAACCGCAGGGGTAAAACCCGCCCCCACCTGGGAGAGGACATACCGAAACGCCGTCATATTCTCCCGGTGGAGGGCCTGGTTGCATTGGGCATCCATGTCCTCCGGTCGGGTGGCTCGCTGGGCATAGACATTGAACATCAAAAAGCTGTCGTAGCCGTTGCCCGCCGCGATCCGTTCCACCGATTTCAGCGTATTGTCCAGGTCCCCCGGCACCGCGGTGGAGGGGTTGATCCCGATACAGATCAGGGGATTCTCTCCCCGGGTCCCCAGCAGGTACCGGTACTCCGCGTAGTGATCGGGAATATACAACCACTTCTCCCGGTCAAAATCCCATTGGGTCGGGACCAGGGCCTGCTCAAAGGTCAAAATCTCCAGTTCCTGGGTCTGGCAAGTGGGAATATGCATCTCACGTCCCCTTTGTTTCCGTTTTTTCCGCATGTTTTTTGTATCTTACCACAAAGGCCCCGCTGTGTCGAGGGTTTGCGTCTCCGCCCCCTCTTGTATTTGTTCCGGCGGCAAGCTATAATGAAAAAACAAAGTACAGGGACCCATCCCACAGCGATGTCCCCCTGCCCCGGCCAAACGCCGCCGGTGGCCGGCAGTACGCCCCCTTTTTCTCCCGGAGGGAATTGCCATGCTCCACACAGCCCCATCCATTCTGTGCGTCACCGACCGCACCTTATGTCCTGAACACTTTCTGTCACAGATTTCCCGCATCGCCGCGGCAGGTCCTGCCGGGGTGATCCTGCGGAAAAAGGATCTGTGTGAATCCGCCTATCGGTCTCTGGCTGCCCAGGTTCTCTCCCTCTGCCGGCAACATCAGGTCCCCTGCATCCTCCACACCTTCCCTCCGCCGCCCGGGCCCTGGGGGCCACGGCCCTTCACCTTCCCTGCCCCTTCTGCGCGCCATGCCCAAGGAGGAACGCGCTGCCTTCTCCTCCCTGGGTACCTCCTGCCATTCCATTGCGGAGGCCTTGGAGGCCCAGGCACTGGGGGCCACCTATCTTCTGGCCGGACATATTTTTGACACCAGCTGCAAGCCGGGCCTGCCCGGGCGGGATTGGATTTCCTGGCCCAGGTCTGCGCCGCTGTCCCCCTGCCTGTTTACGCCATTGGCGGCATCACGGCGGAAACTCTCCCCGGGTACGCCGGGCCGGGGCCCGGGCGCCTGTTTTCGGAGCGGCTTTATGACCTGTCCCGACCCCGCATCCTACCTGCACACATTGGAAAGGAGCTTTTTCCCATGCCATTTCACCCTGATCAGCTTCTCCTTTACGCTGTCACCGACCGGGCCTGGACCGGGCGGCAAACCCTGTTGGAACAGCTGGAGGCCGCCCTCCAGGGCGGTGTCACCCTGGTCCAGCTCCGGGAAAAAGACCTGGACCCAGCCGCCTTCCTGGCAGAGGCCCTGGAAGTCAAGGCCCTGTGCCGCCGGTATCACGTCCCCCTGATCCTCAACGACCAGGTGGACCTGGCCCTGGCCTGCGGGGCAGATGGCGTCCACGTGGGCAGTGAGGACCTGCCTGTGGCGCATATCCGCCGGCGGGCGGGCCCGGACTTTATCATTGGGGCCACGGCCAAAACCGTCCAGCAGGCCCAGGCCGCCCAGGCCGCCGGGGCCAACTACCTGGGGTGGGGGCCGTTTTCCCCCCCCCACCAAGCCCGGCGCCCAGCGCCTTACGCCAGAGGAGCTGGGGGGCATCTGCGCCTCGGTCTCCATCCCGCGGTGGCCATCGGCGGCATCGGCCCAAGCAACCTGGCCCAGTTAAAGGGGTCCGGCGCGGCGGGCATCGCCGTGGTCTCCAGCCTCTTTGGGGCAGAGGATATCCAGGCCGCCGCCCAGGCCCTGGCCCGCCAGGCCCGGCAAGTTTTGTTCCCCATCCCATTCCTTAGTCCCTCCTCACAGCCTGCGGCCTCTGTGCCGCCGGGTTTTGATCTCTGTACCAACGCAGCAAAGGAGACACCTCCATGAAAACAGCATTGTCGATCGCCGGCAGTGATTCCAGCGGCGGCGCCGGCATCCAGGCGGATCTGAAAACCATGACCATGAACGGGGTCTACGCCATGAGCGCCATCACCGCCCTGACCGCCCAAAACACCACCGGGGTGTCGGCCATTCTGGACGTCACCCCCCATTTTTACAGCAGCAAATTGACGCGGTGTTCACTGACATTCCCCGGACGCGGTGAAGATCGGTATGGTCTCCTCCGCCCCTCTAATCCAGACCATCGCCCGCTGCCTTCGGACCTATCAGGCGGCCAACATCGTAGTGGACCCTGTGATGGTCGCCACCAGTGGGGCCCGTCTCCTGATGAGGGACGCGGTGGAAACCTTGACCCAGACCTTGCTCCCCCTGGCAGACCTTCTCACCCCCCAACCTGCCTGAGGCGGAGGTTCTGTCCGGTGCTCCATTCAGACAGAAGCCGACATGGTAACTGCCGCCCGGCGGATCAGCCAGACCTATCACTGCGCCGTGCTGTGCAAAGGCGGGCACAGTGTCAACGACGCCAATGACCTGCTCTACGCCGACGGCACCCTCCAGTGGTTTCGGGGCCGCCGGATCGCCAACTCCAACACCCACGGCACCGGCTGTACCCTCTCCAGCGCCATCGCGGCCAACCTGGCCAAAGGGTTTTCCCTGCCCCAGGCGGTACAGCGGGCCAAGGACTACGTCTCCCAGGCCCTGGCCGCTATGCTGGACCTGGGACAGGGTTCCGGTCCCCTGCACCACGGTTTTGCCCTCTCCGGCACATGGGCCCAGGAGGCTCCGCCGCCTGTCCGTTAACCCGTTTCCCCCCTTTGTTTCTTTCCGTTGCTTGCCGCAACGGGGGCAAATTCACTATGCTGAGAGAAGAAATACAAGGAGGCTTCTGTCTATGTTCCAAGAAAATCTCAAAAAACTACCGGAAGGCCAAGGGCCTAACCCAGGAAGATCTGGCCGTCCGTCTGCATGTGGTCCGGCAGACCATTTCCAAGTGGGAGAAGGGCCTGTCCGTCCCGGACGCCGCCCTGCTGGTCCGCCTGTCCGAGGTATTGGAGGTCCCCGTCAGCCAGCTGCTGGGCGCCCCCCCTGCCGCCGGAGTCCTCCACGGATCAGGTGGCCGAACAACTGGCCCGGATCAACGAGCAGCTGGCCCAAAAGAACCGCCGGGCCAGGCGGATTTGGCAGGTGGTGGTGGGCATCCTGTTGGCCTTCGTCCTTCTATGGGGGATTCTTTGCCTGCTCTCCTACCACTCCTATACCCAGTACGTCTCCCCACCAAAAATTCAGGTGGAGCCGCACTCCTCCATTCCGGTAGAAAGAAGGTGCTCCGATGCAGTGGCTTGAACTCTCCTTTCAGGACCGCTCCCCGCGTGGATCGCCCGGCTGGAGGCCCCTGGATGACCGCCACTGTCCAGGCTGACCACAGTGCCCTCCCCCGCCACACCGTACAGGACCTGGCCGCCGGGGTGGTCCAGGTCCTCCGCACCGTGGCCCATCTGACGGTGGCCTTGGATGACACCGGCGCCCCGGTGGGCGTTCTGGGCGTCAGCGGCCATAGCCTGGAGCTGTTTTTCTTCCCCTGACCAGCAGGGCACGGGGCTGGGAAGCCGCCTGTTTCAGCATGCCATGGCCAAGCACTACCTCGCCCAGATCACTGTCTGGGAGGCCAACACTCGGGCACTGGGCTTTTCCTGCGGCGCAGCTACCGGATCCACCACCGCACCCCCCTGCTGATCCCCAGGGGTACCCCTTCCCCACCCTATACCTCACCCTCTCCTGCTATTGAGAAACCCGCAGCCTGTGTTCTCTACAACACAGGCTGCGGGTCATTTTCCCCGGCACCGGGCGTACATCTTCATATCCAGTACTCGTCCGTCCTGACTGCGTTCTGCCGCAAGACCCCCTCCAGCTGGAATCCCGCTTTCTCCAGCACCCGGCAGGAGGCGTGGTTCTCTGCGAAGGGTTCCGCAAAGATTCGCAGCAGGTCTGTCCGGGCAAAGACCCATTGAACCGCCTCCCGCACCGCCCAGGTGCCGATTCCCTGACCCCAGTGGTCCGGCCCCAGATAATACCCCCAGTTCCGCCGTGCGGCGGTGGATATTTCCCTGCCGGAACATGCCCAAAACTGCCCACGGGAATATCCTCCTGGGCAATGGCAAAGGCAAACACCTCTTCCGGGTCCGATGCCAGCGTCTCCGCCAGAAAGGCCGGGCATCCGCCTCCGTATAGGGATAGGGCAAACCATCCCGGAGCATGCGCCGCACCCGTCCATCCTGGAGCAACGCGGCCAGGGCCCCGGCGTCAGACATCCGCCAGGGACGCAGCGTCCATGTCATGCTGTCATACCTCCTCCTTTCTCCGCCCGGGCCAAAACCGCCAGCAAGGCCGCGCCATACTTCCGGGCCTTGACCTCGCCCACACCGGACACTGACAGGAATTCCTCCATGGTCTGCGGCCGGCGGCGGGCCATGTCCGCCAACGTGGCATTGGAAAAAATCACGTACAAAGGGACCTCCTCCTGCCGGGCCAGCTGGAGCCGGGTGGCCTTCAGCGCCGCCATCAGTTCCTGGTCCTCCGGCTGCTGTCCCGACCGCTCCAGTCCCTCTTCCCTGGGACGGAACACCGCCGGCGCCGCCCGCTGAGTTAAGAATACCTTGCTCCCCGGAAAGGACCTCCCCCGCCTGGGGGGGAGTGGGCCGGAGGGTCTTGTGAACAGGCTCTGTAACCAGATACCCCTCCTCCTCCAGCGCCTCCAGATAGCGGCGTGTCAAGGCCTCCGAGGTGTCCCGCAGCAGGCCATAGGTGGTCAGCCCATCCAATCCCAGCGTGAGCACCCGCTGGCTCCGGCTCCCCCGGAGCACTTTGCTCAGCAGGTCCGCGCCCACATAGTACCCCAGCTTTCCCTGGACCCGCTTGACGCAGGAGAGGATCATCTGCGCCTGCCGGGTGATGTCCACCTGGACAAATTGGCTCCGGCAGTTTCCACAGTTGCCGCAGGTGGGATCGTGGGCCTGGCCAAAATAGTCCAGAAGGTGCCCTCGGAGGCAGTGGGTGGTCTTGCAGTAGTTCACCATGGCCTCCAGGCGCCGGGCGTCCCGCGCCTGAACCTCCGCCCGTTCCTCTGGGGAGAGGTCCTCGTTCTCTCCCGCCTGTTGCAGGAAAAAACTGGGCAGTGGCCACATCCCCCGGCCCGTAGAGGAGGATGCACTCCGCCGCCTCCCCGTCCCGGCCCGCCCGGCCGGCCTCCTGATAATAGGCCTCTAAACTCTTGGGCATGTTGTAATGGATAACAAAGCTCACATTGGATTTGTCGATGCCCATGCCAAAGGCGTTGGTGGCCACCATCACTGTCTTGCGGTCAAACTGAAAATCGCCCTGATTCCGCTGCCGTTCCTCCTCTGACAGCCCCGCGTGGTAACGGGTGGCGGGGATGCCCCCGCTGGCACAGCAGATCACAGATCTTCTCCACCCCAGACCGGGTGGCACAGTAGACAATGCCGCTCCGGTCCCGCCGCGCCCTCCACCAGGGCGGTGAGGACCGGCTGCTTCCGCTTGGGCTGCTGCACCGCAAAATAGAGGTTGGGCCGGTTAAAGCCCGTCACCACCTTCACCGGGTCCCGCAGCTCCAGCTGGGTCAGAATGTCCGCCTGGACCTCCGCCGTGGCGGTGGCGGTAAAGGCCGACAGCACAGGCCGCCGGGGCAGCCGGGCCACAAACTCCGTGATCTTCCGATAGCTGGGCCGGAAATCCTGGCCCCACTGGGAGATGCAGTGGGCCTCGTCCACCGCCACCTGGGCAATCTTCTGCTCCTGCATCAGCGCCAGAAACCCCTCCTGGAGCAGCCGCTCCGGGGCGACGTAAATCAGTTTGTGCATCCCCTGCCGAATCTCCCGGCAAACCGCCTGGAATGCCTGGGCATCCAAGGCACTGTTCAGGAAAGCCGCGGGAATCCCCACGCCGTTGAGGGCCGCCACCTGATCCTTCATCAGGGGAGATCAGCGGGGACACCACCAGGGTCAGCCCCGGCAGCAGCAGTGCCGGGACCTGATAGCACAGGGACTTGCCGCCGCCGGTGGGCATGATCCCCAGGGCGTCCCGGCCCGCCAGGATGCCGTCAATCAGGGCCTCCTGGCCCGGCCGAAAAGCTGCTGTGCCCAAAATACTGCCGAAGAACCTCGCGCTTTGCCATGGTGCCCCTCCTTTCCTCTGTACTTCTGTCAGCAATCCCACTGGTCCCGGGCCAAATCCACACAACCTCTCTGGTTCAGGAAGACCCCCTCCGCCGCGAGCAGGGCCGCCTGCTCCGGCCAGCCGGGGCCAGGCGGCCTGCGTGGTTTACCACCCGGTGACAGGGATAGCTCCCATACTGCTCGGCCCCCCGGAGAATCCGCCCCACCAGGCGGGCGTTCCTGGGCCGGCCGATGAGCCGGGCAATCTGCCCATAGGTGGCCACTTTCCCCCACCGGAATCTCCTCCACCACAGAGAGCACCTCATAGGCCAGCGTTTCCTGCAGCATGAACCCACCTTCTCTCCGGCCTGTTGGCCTGTTTCTCTGGATTACAGGAATAGTATACCAAACATTGCCCGGCATGGACAGCCCCATTTTTCCGCTCCCTAAAAGCACAATAGGAACCTGCCCCGAAACAGGGCAGGTTCCTATTGTGTTTGGGGATTCAGCCGCCGCTGCCCTCCGCCTCAATGGGTTCCACCACCGACGCAAAGAGGGCCGTGAGCTTTGCCATCCCCTCCGCCGGGGGCTGCTGAGAGGCCCGGGCAAAAATGTCGTACTTGGCCGACTGATCTGTGGTTCGGGTATTCTCATGGGACGTGGTCACCTTCCCGGTCACGCTGGAGCTGAACCCCCAAGCAGAGAATTTTGCCATTGTGTCCAGGGAGGAGGCGCTGCCGCTCTTGTCGGTTTTGATGTCTTTGACCTCCATGGTAAACTGCACCGTGGCCTCGTCCATGGTAAACGCCGGCACAGGCACCAGGGACAGCAGCGGGGGCCTCCACCTCCAGTTCCACTGTCTTGGTGTCGCCCTCAGGGGTCACGATCTGGCGGGGCAGCTTAAATTTTACGCTGTTAATCCCCTTTTCCGGGTCGCCCTCCCGGAACGCCAGTGCAAATAAGTAGTCCAAATACACCCTGCACAGCTCAGACTGTCCCTGGGCCACCGCGATGATCGGCCCGCAGATCAGCTGCCCCATAGGGAGCGTGGCAAAACTTCTCCCAAACTCTTCTGCCATGGTCAATATCTCCTTTTCTTATAATGATTTGTTCATCTCGGTGGTGACCCGCGCGGTTCCTTCCGGCGGGTCATCACAGCGAAAACACAGCTCCATTTCCGTCAGCAGCGGGGTTCTCCGCTGGCTCTCCCCGGCGGGGAGAAATCCAGCAGCAGTTTCTCCTCCTCGTCCACCGCGGCCGCCGCACACAGCTTAATGCGGACGCTGTCCAGACCCACGGCGTTGTGGTGGGCCAGGGTCACCAAGGGCACCGCAACCCGTGCCCCCTCCGCCGGTGGATGGGGGAACAGGATCGAGGTCGTGTTGGGTGTATAGCCCGCGCCCCCGTCCTGGTCGGCGGGCCCGCGCCGGAAGTAGGCCAGATAGTTTCCAATCGCGTGGGCCGCCACCGCCCGCTGTGCCTCCGAGACCGCCTGCCCCAGGGCCGTGACCAGGCGGCCGAACTCAACCTGCATCGCTCTGCCTCCTCCTTTTTACGCCAGGACACACACCCGGCTGTCGGGAATCTGGTATTTCTCCACCAGGGCCTGCAAATCGCAGCCCACCTCCACAATCTGGTGGCGGCTGGCGTTTCGGATGGGGGACCACACCGCGTACCGGCCCACCACGGTGTCCACGCCGTTGATCTCAGCGTGCCGCTCCTCACCCAGGTCGGTGATAAACGTCTTGCCGCCCATCATTGCTTCCCATTGTTCCATGGTTCTGCCTCCTATCGGGAAAATTGAATCCAGTGGGCCTGCCCGCCCCTGAGACCACGCCCCTGTCCTGCACATGGGGGGAGGTGGGCCGACAAACTCTGGTACCACCTGACCGCCTCCTCCAGCTTTGCCTGGGCAGACATGCCCTCCACCCGGGGCTTTGGGCGGGCCAGATACGCCGCCGCCCCAGGCCGTCCCAGGTTGGCAGGGCGCCTCCCCGGGCGCACCAGAACCGGCTGGGGACGACGGGCCCTCTGCCCCGCTTGGACCTGCCGCTGGATTCTGTCCAGGGAAAAGGGAAACACACACCAGGCGCTGTCAAGGTCCTCCATGGAGACCGGGCCATAGATGCCAACCTCCGCATTGCCCCGCCCTGTCCAGTCCATGGCCAGAAGGGTCTCCAGCGTCTGCCGCTGCTTTGTCTGGGAGAAGGGGGTCCCGTTGATGTTCCCCATGCCGTCCCCGGTCACTGACATACCCGCCTCTGCTGGCGGTCCATATCCTGGGCCGGAACAGCATCCGCGCCTTGTACTCCATCCGGGAGGAGCCCACGCTGCCAAAGGCCATGCGAATGGGCGTCTCTCCCCGCTTTCATCACCCGGAAATACACGTAGCACGCGCCCGGCTTGTTTCGGTCCCGCACGCTGGCATCCACCATACTGCCGATGGGCCGAAGATGCCCGTCGCCCAGGGCTTTGAGCAGTACGCTGCAATGCTCCCCTTCCACAAACCCCGCCACGCTGTCTGGGAGCAGACAGTTCTCCACGCCGCTCCCACGCTGCGTCATGAGCCGCCGAAAGGCCCCGGGGGTTCGTTCGGTGGTGCTGCGCCAGGCCTCTTCCTGCGCCGGGCATTCTGTCTGTGGCATCCCGCATCCCTCCTTCCCCCTTACCCTATGCGGCAGGGGTCACGGGATCATGCCCACAAAAAAAAAGGAACAGACGAGGGGTTCTCGTCTGTTCCTTTTGGCTGTGTTGTCCGGGAAGGGGACGCAGCGGTTATCCCGCCACGTCGCCGGGATTCTCGGAGGAGTTGGCGTCCGACCACTCCTTTCCAGGGCCTCCCAGTCCCGAATGGGCAGGATCTTGGTCCACACCTCATACTCGTTGCCCTGGGCGTCCTTCTTCATCTGGTACTCGTGGGGAGTTGGTGGCCTCCTGCATGTCGGCATAGTACCACGCCTCGGTGTCCAGGTTGTCCGGCCAGACCAGCATGTCCTTCAGGAAATGGTCCGGGTCGGGGTGCCGGTCCAGGGTGCGGTTGACCATGGTCACCGCCTCGGCCCGGGTGATCTGCTTCTGGGGGCCGAAGGTCCCGTCGGGATAGCCCTCGATGATCCCCGCGTCCGCGGCCTGGTTGATGTAGTCCTGGGCCCAGTGGCCGTCAATGTCCGGGAAGAGGTCCTCGCCCTGGTAGCTCAGGTCGAAGAACCGCACCGCGATGGTGGCAAACTCCGCCCGGGTGATATACCCGTTGGGGTGGAAGCTGCCGTCCTCATAGCCGTCCCAGGATGCCCGCGTTGGCCATGGTGGAGATGGCGTTGTTGTACCAGGCGTCCGCCGCCACGTCGGTGAAGCTGTTGCTCTGGCTCCAGTACGCGTTCCGGCTCTCGTCGGTGAGCATCCGGAAGAAGATGGTGGCCACCTCGGCCCGGGTGATCTTCCCCTGGGGCTTCACGGGCTTTCTGGCCTGGTCGTCGGTGGGCTCACCTGTCTCATAGTCCACGGGATAGCCCACGATGTAGCCGTAGTGGTCCTCGGTGTTCAGGCTGGGCTTGTTGCCGCCGCCTCCTCCGCCGCCGCTGCTGTTGGAAACCTCGTCCCAAACCAGCACAAAGGGAGAGAACTCCTGCGTCGCAAACTTCAGATACTGTTCCCCGTCCAGGGTGACGATCTCCAGCCCGCCATTGGAGGTAGTGTACGCCTCTACTTCGTACCCCTCCTGGCCAATCAGGTCTGCTGTATCACCGTCATACTGCCGGTCCAGCCCGGTGAAATGGACAAGCTTAAAGTCATCGTTGCTGTCAGAGCCCTTGGGCAGTTTCCAGTAGACATCCACCGGCCGATCCGCGGTGACCCAGGCCCGGCCGTTGGTCTCATCCACCAGGTCCAAATACTGATAGATGTAGTGGTCGTCGGTCTCCGCCTGGTCATTCTTCACCAGATAGTTCTTCAGAATCTGCTGGCTTTCATTGGCCGCATCGCCTTCTGCGGTATCCCCCTGGGACAGCTCATCCACCAGCAGGTGAACATTCTCTGCCTCCACTGTGACATGGGAGTCGTTGATCACGTACTGGGTGTCCGCATCCGCAACCGCTGTGATGGTACAACCCGTTGTCTCATCAATGGTTTTTGTGTTTTCGTCACGTCATCGGTTGTGGTGGCAACCTTCGTTGTCACCTCCCCATTGGTGGTGCCGCGGACTGTGAGGGTCCCATTGCCCACCTTAACGGGTAAGGTTTCCGTATCATCCTCACCGTTTAACTTAACTTGTGCTTCCACCAAATCCTGCTCCAGCAGGCCGGGATAGATGGTCATGTCATACTGCTGATACAGCGTCCCCAGGTCCAGCGTGAAGTCATCGCTGAGTGTGGGAATGCCACCTTCTTCACCCTTGGGGGTAAACTGCACTCTGACCGGGATTTTCTCCCCGCCAACTACCGCCGGGTTCATACGGTAAACATAACGGTTCCGTGTTACGTCTCCAACCGTCGTCTCCTCGTAGCTGGTGCCGTCCTCGTCATCGTAGTACAGAGCAAGGGACCACTCTCTCTGTCGTCGTGGTTTGTTTTGGATCATTGTTCCCCACCTTGACATCTGCCTGATTAACAATCGTGTTGTTTTCGTCGTCCTTCACCGCCGCTTCTGTCACCTTCACCCGGAAGGAAACTTCGCCGGTGGCGTTGGCGGCGGCATTGTCGATTGTCCAGGTCAGGGTTTTGGCAGTGTCGTCATAGTTCGCGCCCCCATCTGCCACACACTCGGTTCCCTCGGGAATGGTATCCGTCACAATCACCGTAGCCGCTGTCGCGTTCCCATTCTTATCCACCGCGTCGTTGACCCACTGGATGGTATAGGTCAGGATGTCGCCCACGCCGGCCACTTTGCCGGGGTCAATCCCGTCAGGGTCCTCTGTTGTGCCTGTTGTGACCGACTTGGTGTTTCCTTTTTCCGCAACGGTGTTGGTGAATTGGAGCGTTGTCGCGCCGACTTCGGATACTGCGTCTCCCTTTGTCATTGGTTGTCTGTGTCACGGTAACTTCCGGCTTAGCTAAGGTTCCATCCTCGTTCTCATCCACCTGCACCGTCACCGTGTACTTTGCCTGAGAGTACGTAACACCTTCGATAGCACCTTCGCCGGGTTTTCATCTCCGTAACGGTAAAGGTATACTTTCCCGTCTCATAGAAGGTGATGTCCCCAAACGAACCCGTCTTGGTGTTGCTGATGACGCTGTTCCCCGCCTGGATGGTCTTAGACTCTGGAATCGTTGTCACCATTGCATCCCCCCAAGGCGTTCTCAAGCTTCACTATCCCATCCTCAAGCGCCTTGCTCGTATCATCATCTCCTGCCGCAAGCTGGAAAGCAAACTGATCCGTCGGCAGCCAGCCGCGCCCGGTGAGGGTCTTGTTCACGGTGAGCGCCGTGCTTCCGTCTCCACCCAAGGTAGCTTCTTTCTTGACGTTGCGGAAGGTCAGGGATGCATTCTTTTCAGTTACTGTCCCATCACCAGCATCCACAGACACGATTGCATTCAGGCCCTTGTCCTCATCATAGGTCACCGTGACTGTGACAACCTTTTCTTCCTCGTCATAGACCATGCCGGGTTCTTTGTCTTCCGGGACAACTTCCTGGAAGTAATACTTGTAGGTTCCTGCATCCTGCACATCGTAAGTAATGGTGCCGAAGAAAATATTGCTCGGGTCACTCTCTATAGAACCGTTGGTCACCGTCCCTCCGATTTCCAAATCTCCAGGCAGAGGAATGTCTCCAACATCATTCTGATCTTGAATGACCTCTCCATTGTCTTTCTTTACCCCGGTCAGTTGAAACTGGAAATCTTTCGCTTCAAGGATTTCCCCTTTCAGCTCTTTGCTCCCGGAAATACGAACTGTCTGTTTGCTTGTATCATACTGATTGGTAAATAAGAGTTTATTTATATTGTATTCAGTATAGTCGCTACTCTTATCCCCTTGCTGTACCTGATACGTCACTTCCGGCACAAGCGTACCATTTTGAACTGTCACCTGAACATTTACGATGTAAACCTTCGTGTCACTGCTCATACCCGGAATATCCGAATGTCCCTCTCGAATGCTATACTGATAGGTACCCGGTTGTTTATAAATAATATTCCCGAAGGAGGCAGTATGACCTTCAGTACTATTGCTGATGGTTATAATTTCCTCGTCAGGCATTGGCACTCCCTGTATCTGCAGAGATGCTAAAGGTAAAGGAATCGTCCTCTCCCCAGGTATAGGTTTCACCCTCTGCTTGGATTTCCTTTTTTTACTGTCAGATAGGTTTCTCCTGGAAGGATGAGAGGTCCAACGCTATATTTATTGGTAAATTCAGCGTTGTTCCCTTCCCCGGAAATAGTTCCATTGATGGATTCTTGCTCTGCCTCAAACCCCGTCGGGATTTCTGTCTCTGTCACGGTATAGGTCGTTCCCACAGGAAGTCCCGTAATGGTGGCAGTTTCTCCCGCCTTTAGTGTTATCGTTGCACCGTCGGTAACGTTGCCGTTCCCAGTCTCCGATCCCGATACAGTGTAGGGGAACTCACCTTTAAGAACATCCTTTCCGTTAAAATCAACCGTAAAGGTAAATTCTTGATCGCTATCCGCCTCCAGTCCACTCTCTGCCGTGACCGTTTTGGAAATAGCCAAACTCCCCGTTGCCACCGGGTCAATCAACGTGCCGTCAGTAATCTCCTTCGCAGTCACCTCGCCGTACGACACTGTAACGTCAATCGGCTTTACTGCTACGTACCCCCCTTCGGTACTTTAGTTTCCGCCAAAGTATAGACATGGCCGGACGGGATATCTGTAAAGGAGATTTTGCCGCTCTTATCAGATGTAGCTTCCCGCTTCCAATTCCCATTGTCCTGACAGGTCAGCGTAAATTGGGCTCCTTCAAGTATTTTTCCGTCCGATCCCTTTTTGGTGAAAATCAGATCTCCGGCAAAGCCCTTCACCATAGGAACTAAAAAGTTCTGTCTTATATAATTGGGGTTGAAGTTCCCCATCCTCTGTCAACATATAAGTCAGAACCGTATTTCCATTAGTTGCATACTGGTTTTCCTTGGAAAACCCGCTTTTAGCGTGTCTAATGTAACAGAATACGTTAATTTATAAGTATACCAACCATCGACTGGCCCTGTTCTTGAGGTATCGTTTCTCAGATTCCAAACCAACGTATTCGTACTTGTATTGAACGCTACAGTGTAGTCCCCTTCCTCACCTTTTTCCGTAACACGTGGAATCTCCGTATTATCCCCAAAAATCAATATACTCTCCCATCGGATCAGTTAAAATCCAGGCTTGGGCCTGATTAACAATAATCTCCGCAATATTTTCCAGTCCTTCAAAAAATATCATCGCCAGCCTTGATCAGTTGAGTAGAAAATGCGGAAAGCCAGCTTCCGATATCCATACTGCCTACTGTACCCCAATTGTTTTTATAAAATACTGTATATAGTTTTGCTTTTTCTTTTTAATTGACTTGGGGACAGTATCACCTTTTTCTGGCTGGTAGGGATCATAAATGTCGCAATAATCGTTATCCGTTGCCCAATTACCTCCTCCTCTCTTCCCATACATAATATCAATGCTGTCCGTTTCTTCATCTTCTTCTACATGATATGTAGGTACGCCATCCGTCATAAGAACAACATATTTGTTTTTTATATTTGTGACTTGATCATTACTTAGCAAATTGTCTGCCAAACGAAGGCCACCTTCAATGTTTGTTCCTCCTGAATCTTTTTCTTCCATTTTCCCCAGTATGAAAAACCATTTTCAACCGCTGTAATACCATTCTCAATTTTATTTTTCCCCTGTGAACTATTTGCTTCCGTCCAACCTACCACCGTCTTCGCATTGCTTCCGAATTCAACAATGGCAACCTTTCGTTGGGCATTTTCGCTTGCGTCATCGGTTAGTTTTCTCTACAAAATTCCTTGCCGCTTCTTTTACACTTTGAATATCTTTCTTTATCCATGCTATTAGACACGTCTAAGACCAGGACAACTGCGGCATCTTCAGAAACCACTTGTTCTTCAATGGTTTCTTTCGTCTGAACAGTCAACGTAATATCAAACGTATTTTCATCGGTTTGTTCTATTCTTTTAGAATGCTTAACTATCTTATCTTTGGTTGTTTTTTCTTCTCCCTGCTTCGCAATCTGATTCGCAGCTTCCTGGTCTCCACCGCCATCGCCCGGCGCCGCCATCGCGCTCATAGGCAGAATGGAGAGGGCCATGGACAAGACCATCAGCATGGCCAATAATCGTTTCTTCATATTTTTTGTCTCCTCCTCTGGTTGCATTGCTTCGGCTTCCACCCCCGGGAAGCCCGCTGTTGATTTACTCCGGCGCTTTCTCCGCCCCGCCCGGAACAAGGGGAACCTGGTACCGCCCCAGATTCTTCTGGCTGACCTTCCCGGCACACACCGGACAGCCGCAGCGTTTGTCGCTGGTGCGGGAGTAGACCACGGCTTTCCACACGTGGTTCTCCGGGCACCGCCACCGCACCTTCTTGTGGCTTCCCGGGGTGACCATGGCCGGGGTCAAGGCTCCGTTCAGGACAGGGTCCCACGTCTGGGCCAGCTCGGGGTACCGGGTCGCCAGGTCGTTGAACCCCGCCAGGACCTTCCGCCCGGCGCAGTAGGGGCAGTCGCTCCCCCAGGCCCGGGTGCTGATGGCCGCGTGCCAGCTGTGCCCCAGGCCGCACCGCCACCAGACGGCGCGGTTGCTATACGGTGAAACCTGCTGGGGGTCAAGGCCCCGTTCCTCTCCTGGTCCCATTGCCGGGCCAGCTGGGAAACACTGTGGCCAGGTCGTTTTCCCCGCAGCACCGTCCTGCCCGTGCACACCGGGCAATCGGCGCCCTGGCTCCGGGAGAACACCGCCGCCTGCCATGTGTGCCCTTGGGGACACTGCCACCACACCCGCCGCCGGCTGCCAGGGGCCACCGCCGCCGGGGTCAGCCCCCCCATTTTTGGTGGGGTGCCATTGCCGGGCCAGAGCGGGATACAGGGTGGCCAAATCATTTTCCCCGGGACTGATCCGCCGGCCGGTACAATAGGGGGCAGCCGGCGCCCGCCGCCCGGGACTTCACCGACGCGGCCCAGACGTGCCCACTGCCGCACTGCCACCACACCCGCCGGGTGCTCCCACAGACCACCTGGTCCGGGGTGAGCGGGCCGTTCCTCTCCGGGTGCCACTGGGCGGCCAGCGCCGGCTCCTGGGAGGCCAGGTCATTAAATCCCGGCCAGGGCCGCTTCCCCCGCGCAGTACGGGCAGCCGCTCTCCGCTCCCGTCCGGGTGTAGACCGCCGCCTGCCACCGGTGCCCCGCCCCGCAGCGCCACCAAACCTTCTGGCGGCTGCCATGGGAAAGGGCCAACGGCGTCAGTGCCCCTGTTGCCTTCCACATCCCACTCTTCCAGCAGTGCTTGCCGGCGGGTTCGTGTGCAGTAGTCATACAAGCTCTCTCATCATCCTCCACCCCCTTTGTGGGCGCTTCCCCACAGACGCACTACCACAAAATTCTGATTCTGTTGTAGTGTGGAGGAGACCTCTCCCCTCTATCAGGGGGCTCATCTCCCAGCACTTGGCAGCGAAACACAGAAAAAAGACATGAGAACGGGCTGGAGAAATTTTTTCAGGTTCTCCAGCTCCTTCTCATGTCTTCGTTTGTTTTTTCTCTTGATTTAAGACATGTTTTTATGCTAAAATATGTAAAAATATAGTTTTCTCTCCAGACAGAACACGCTTTTTCGGGAAGAGTTTTTCAAATGCTACCACAAAATCAGAATTTTGTTGTTAAATGACCAATCCCAGCCGTTCTACTTGGCGTTTATGCTCCGCACCGCTCTCCATAATATAGATTCGAGTCGTCTCTACGCTGGCGTGTCCCAAAAGGTCCGCCAGCTTTGCCATATCCTTCTCCAGGCTGTAAAACGCCCGGGCAAACAAATGCCGGAAGTTGTGGGGAAACACCTTTCTCCCCCCACCCCCCGCCTGGGTGCTGAGGGCCCGCATCTCCCGCCAGATGTTGGAACGGTCCACAGGCCGCCCGGTCCGGGTGACAAAGACCGGCCCCGACGTTCTCTTCTGCTGCGCCGGCAGTAATTCCCCTAAAGCCCTGCACAGCTTGGCTGTCAAAAGATCGTGCGGTGTTTCCCCTTACAGTCCACCCCGCACCCGGCCGGCGGCCAGCGCCTGCACTGTGACGAAACGCAGCTCCGACACCCGCATCCCCGTAGAGGCCAGAGTCTCCATGAGATAGTACAGCCGCCAGTTCTCCCTCCTCTTGGCCGCAGCGAGCAGGCGGAGATACTCCCCCCTTGTCCAGTTCCCGTCCCTTATCCCGGAACAATTCCCGCTGCCGCCGCAGAGGCTTCACCCGGCACTCCCGCCATCCCAGGAAGGAAAATAGGCCGTTGAGTGCCGCCAGTTTCCCGTTGACCGTGCTCACCGCGTACCGCTTTGCCAGGGTCTCTTTCCAGGCCACCACCACCTCCTTGGTAACCACGCGATTCTCCGGCAGCGTGGCCGCAAACGCCCTGATCTCCCGGCGGTATGTTTCGATGGTCCCCTGGCTCCGTTCCTCCCCCTGCAAATACCGGCAGAATTCCGCAACATCCTCTTGCCTCATGACACGCCTTTTCATAGAAAATCCTCCTTCGCAAGGTGCTCTTTTTTTCATTTTTCTGACTTAGGAAATAGTATGCCTGTTTTTGCGTCAAAAAGCGGGGCTTTCGCCCCGCCAGTTTTTCCCTTCACTCTTTACAGGCTCCCTCCCAGTGCACTTTCTCAAAATTTTTCACAATATTATCATTTTGAAACACTTTTTGTCCAGGCACATTCTCTGGCACTTGCAAGGGAAGGCCAGATGCATCCATAGAAAAAAACCGGCGGTCAAGCTTAACCGCCGGTTTTTTCCTGGGCAAAAGTTCCGATATTATGGCCGCCGCCGGGCATTCGGATTCATCCGCCGGAGGGTCCAATGCATTCCAATCTGATCCAACAGCGCCTTCCGCTCCGGCGTCATGAGGAAATTGGGATTCCCCCGCATGGCCTGCCGCTGGGAGGACAGCCACATGCCCAATTTGACTCCCTCCTCCGTGACATAGTTCACAGGGAGGTTCAGATGGCCATGGGCCTGGTAGTAGGTCTTTGCCACCTGGTATTTCTCCCCACCATCGTTCCCAATACGGGTCCCATACCATTCCGATCTCGTCCAGCCTGTGTTTTTGGTGTTCCTGTGCCGTGCGCACCCCTCCTCCCCGGCACCTCTGCGAAATTTCCGGCGCTGCTGGGCAATCCATCGTCCCAATGCACGTCCGTCCTCGGTGACATAACTGACCCCAATGCGAAGATGTCCGTGGTCCTGATAATAGGCACGGGCCAGGGAGAACATCTCCTCCCATCGGTCCGGTGACGGCGGCTCCCACTGGACCCCCAACGCCTCCAATTCGCGAATCCGCCGGGAGCTCAGTGTCCCCGCCCGATACCGTTTCCTCTGGTTTGCCAGCCAAGCACCAAGGCGCAGCCCCTGTCTCCGTGGTACAATCCGCTGGGATATCCAGTCCTCCTGTCGCCTGATGATAGGCCTGGGCAGCCTGCAGATATTCCTGCCGCCTGGACTGGTTGGGCGCCCAGGAGATCCCCAGCTGCTCCAATCGGTTGACACGCTGGGGCGTCAGCGCCTGCTTGCGGTACAGCTCACGCTGATGGGCCAACCAGGACCCCAGGCGCACATGCTCCTCTGTGACATAATCATGGGGAATCCGCAGGTCCCCGTGGCGCTGGGCATAGGCCGCTACCAGCTGATACATCCGTTGCCAGCGCGCCTCAAAGGGGGCCCACTGCATGCCAAGGGCCTCCAGCTTCTGAATTTGCAGGGCCGTGAGCTCATTGCTGCGGTAGGCCTCCCGCTGGGAATTGAGCCAGCCGGCCAAATTAACCCCGGAGGGACTGGTCAAATCGGCGGGGATAGAGAGGGTACCGTGTCTACGGTGATAACGATAAACCGCCTGATAGCTCTGATCCCAAGCCCTGGCCGTAACATCCCGGTAGGTTTCCAGAATGGCTGGGCGGTCCCGGGCGATATCCGGCGCGGGATCAGGGAGGTTCAGCCAGCGAAACAACGTACAGATGGCTTCCGCAAAAGCCGCCTCTCCCGAATCATCCAGCACAATCACTCGTTCACACCGGGAGGCCTGAGGCAAGCCGGGCTCTCGTATGCGGATCAGGCGAATGCCAAAGCGGCGCAGATTTCCCCTTTTCGCTCATCCAGCGCCAGCTTGTTGTGATGCCATTGGTATCCATCGTATTCTATGGCGATTCGAAGGGAGGGAATATAGAGGTCCAACTCCACTCCCACCGCCTGCCATTGGGAAACTTTCACAACATCAGGAAACGGTTTCTTCAGATAGAAAAGGAGCGCCTTTTCCCGAAAAGAGGTCTTTGCCGTGGCCTGGGTTCCATCCCAGATCATACCCAGTTCGTTGAGCTGAGCAATGCGCTCTGGCGTTATGGTGCCAATGCCCTGGCCCTCCTTCCCGGCCAGAAAGTTTTTATAGCACCGCCGCTGCCGGGCAATCCAGTGTCCCAGCCGCACCCCCCCGTCTCCGTGCTATAATTGCAGGGGAACATTGAGCATCTGATGGACCTGATAATACGCCTTGGCATGCTGATACATCTCCTGCCACTGGTCGGTGAGCGGCTCCCAGACCATACCAATCCCTTCCAGCCGTTGGATTTGTGCTTCTGTCAAGCAGCCGCGCTTTCCTTTCTTTGCCGCCCGCTGGGCCAGCACCCAAGTACGCAACTCTCCCTCCATGGGATTGAGATGCCCGTGGGCCGCATAATACGCAGAGGCTTTTTCGAAACCACTGTTCCCACAGCTCTTCCGAATCTACCCCGGCATCCCACACCATTCCAAGGGTCTCCAGCTTTCGGGTCCGTTCCTCGTTCAGGACCCCCTTTTTTGTAGTTTTTTCGCTGGGTGCTGATCCAGCGCCCTAAAAACTGGTCCGGCCCACTGTCCTTGGAGACCCGCAAATGCCCGTGGCGCTGAACGTATGCTTCCGCCTGCTGGTAGGCCGTCTCCCAAAGGGATTGGTACACGTCCCAGATCATGCCAACAGACTCCAGCATACGGCTCTTTTCCGGCGATAGCTTTCCGGCCTGCTTGGCTTTTCGCTGGGCAGTCAGCCACTGGGAAAGCCCTGCGGGCAAGGGCGCATTCCGTCTCTGGTAAGGGCAAAGGTGCCCATGACACTGAAAATATGCCTCTGCCTGTCGGTAGCGGTCCATCCACGCCTGCTCCGGCACATCCCATATCACCCCCAGAGCCTCCAGCTTCTGAAGGCGGTCAGGTGGTGCTCCGTTTTTTCTGTCCTGTTTCTGATTGGACAGCCAAATCCCCAGCTTCACGCCAGCCTCCGTTTGGTACGTGGCAGGCGGAAATGTCCCGTTACAAACAACATAGTCCTCCAGCAGCGCAAAAAATGCTCCCAGCTCTCCCTGCGCAGAACTTCTGGCTCCCAAACCACGCCCAGGGCCTCTAACTGGGCCTGTCGCGCCTGGGACAAGCGTCCCCGTTTGTACTCCATGCGAACCTTGTTTAGCCAGATTCCCAGCTTGACCCCCTCCTCTGTGACATAGGACTGAGGGACCCGCGCCGTGCCATGCTTTTGCAGATACCGTTCCAATGCCTGGTACATTCTGTTCCACTGAAACTGCCTGACATCCCAGACCATACCAATGGCATTGAGTAGATCCACCCGCGCCTGGGTAAACCGCGGATTGGTACGGCTTTTGTATTCCATACGCTGGGTGCCAATCCAGGCTCCAAGGCGTTTTCCTTGGCAGACATAGTCATTGGGGACCAAGAGATCCCCGTGTTCCCGTCGGTATTGTTCCGCAAGGCAGTAAAATGCCAGCCAATCCCGCTCCCGCTGGTCTTTAGCTGACAACGCCAAAAGGACCACCTCCTCTCCAACTTCTCAGCAGACTCTCCCTGAATCGTTTCCCTCTGGAAGGACTTCGTTTTCACCCCCGGCTCAAAGCTCTCTTGAATATATGGTGACCACACCTCCCATCTCATAACAGCCTCCCATTTGAAACATGTTTAACACGTCATTTCATTGTCATTTTGTTATATCTGAGCGGATACGTCAAGTTTCTTTCCATCTTCGTTCTTCAAAAATGAGCAACTTTCTCTCCTTTCACAGAGAAGGACCTCATCAGGCGGCGCAGTTCTTCTATAAAAACAGTTCTTCGGAGAGAAAACATAGCAGGTTCCCTTTTTTCCTTCTTTTTTGCTATAATTATTAAAATAGCAATACCATTTCAGAAGAGAGATGATTATATGGACAACATCTGTTTTGTTATCATGCCTTTTGGCATTGGCTTTGATGATCTCTATGAAAAAAAGTATATGTTCCAGCGATCCAGTCGCAGGGTTTATCCCCCTTACGCGCGGATGAAATCTACGACAATCAGCCGATCATACGGGATATCACCCAATCCATCCACCACGCCAAGGTCATCCTGGCAGATGTCACAGGGCGAAACCCAAACGTCAACTATGAACTGGGCATCGCTCACGCGCTGAAAAAGGAGGTCATCCTCCTCACCGCCGAAGCCAAGGATGTCCCTTCCGACTACCGTCATCTGAGATACCTGCAATATAACCGCATGGATGTTGACTGGAATCAAACCTTGTCCCAGGAGCTCCAGGCCACACTGAAACAAGTTCTTTCCCGGCTAAGCCACTCCGGACAAAACAATTCCATCCACAGCCCCCGCCAAAGCGCGGTTCTAAATGTCCCTGCTGAAGCGGAGGACAACGAGAACTGGAGCCCCGAGGAAACACGCGCCATTTCCAAGGCCGAGGCCCTGGGCATGCAATTGCAAACCGCTTCCCTCTGGCTGGACTGCATGGGCTGCCGCGTCCTGTTGACATCGCAGCATGCGTCCCTCTGCAAACTCCATGCCGCAATCGCCTGTCTGCTGAATGAAAGGGTCCGTGCGCTCTCCCATGACCTTCCTAAGGGCCACACCCTTCAGATGCGCCGCATGGACTTTGGAGATGCTGCCCCACACACGTTTTTTGTGGACTATCTCTATGACGCCTCTGTGCTGCCCCTATACACGCAGCGGGAGCTCATCCGACACCTAAGCACCGAGCTTTGCACGCAAACCTTTGCCCCTCAAATTCGATACCTGGAAGAACATTGGGACCAGGCACCACGGAAGGAAGAGCCGGACCCATATGATTCCCCGGACCATCTGCCCCAGGAGCGAACCCCGATCTGTTTTCGGCAAGATTTTTTATGTGGCGGACATCAAACGCATATTTTACAATCGCTTCCGAGGGATCACTTTTACCAGATTGACGGTCTCCCCTGCCCACGTCTCTCCTGAAAGAGGAACCGGTTTCCGGAGAAAACCATTGGCTGGCAGATTGGGATCAGAAAGAGGCCCGGTGCAAGGTGGGCGACACGGTCAGATTCAAGGTTCACAAAATATACGACCTTAAAGACTACACTCATACGTCGAACGCCAGAAACATCTCATTTTCCCAACTGGAAGTGGTATCTAACAGCTCTGAACATGCGTTGTGAGAAGTGGGCTATCTGAGCGGGTATCCCTTTCTTCTCCTTTTTTGCTATTTTTTATAAAAAGCTGCGTTTTAACCTCAGATTGCAGGTTGAAACGCAGCTTTTTATTGAAAAAAGGCGGTTAAAATCAATATCCTTTATACGATTGCTGATCTTTTATTGTATATCCAGACTCTTGTTTGATGTATATCTAAAAAAAAAAAAAAAAATTTTTGGACCTTTATCTATAAACGAGACAAGCTGCCCTACCAGTTATCACTATATCCTGGTGGGCAGCTATCGTATTGATTTCATCAAAACAATTAAGATAAGGTTCTATGATTTAGCCAAGAATGAATTGCCTTCAGGAATAAATACTCTTCTTCTGAAAAACTATAGCTTGCATTACTGTTATTCGCAATCGTTGCAAATTTTGCAATCCACGCTGTTTTTGCCGTCTTTCCTCCTCTTATCGATATCTCCTCGGGCCGAGTATAGCTATTCTCAAATAGTTCTGTCCAGTTGGAACTAAAAATAGCAATATCTCTGCAGTTTGCAATGGTAACACAATCCCATATATCTACAACTTTATTTATACCGTTGATGCTGTTTTCATAATTTTGTTTTCCCATTAATGCATTCGCTTGTTTATAAACTCTCGGCGGAATCCCACGTGTAAGCCATTTTTCTCCGTACTTTTTCTGGAGCTTATCGGCAAAGTCAGATTTAATTATGAGTTCAATGTCTTGTATCAGCGTATAGGACTCTGCATTGAATTGCTTTGAATTATCGCGAATCCACGCTCTAAGGCCATCTGGTTCAAATTCTGGTTGTGCCTCGTTAATAACTGACTGGAAAGTACGCCAAACTCGCGCTTTGCCTCCACTACCATAATTTTTACGGATTCCTTCCCTCTCTGTCTCATTTATAGAGCCAAAATAAGACACAAAGGGGGGCCAAGTAAGGTTCAACCTTTTCCAAAAGAACTCTTGTATCCATAATTTTAGGATTGATTTTATCTCTTTCAATGAGAAAATCAATTATATCATTTAGAATGCGAAGAAGTGCATGGATAGTATTATTAATTGTAAGAACGCCAGAATTAGCATCTCCGAGTTCCCATTCCTCTGGTAGTTCATTTTTGAAATATTGGAAAGCTTCCATGAGAAATGGTAACAAAACACCACGCGTAACATCGTTACTCCCGCGATCAAATGTACCAGCTTCTATTTCATGATTGTCCTTTCCAAAACGCGTTAAAAAATGTGTTGATTTTAACGCATTTTCAATGGTATCAATCGTCAGGCAGCAATAAGCAGAAGTCTCATTCTCTCCTATTATGACTCTGTTAAAAAATGGAGATGATTGTAACTCACCCAATCGCTGGGCAATATTTAATCGAAGTGCCTTCCTTTGCTTATTTTTATCCTCAGACGTCCACAGCAAATCCGCATTTAACGTATTTTGGAGATTTTTAGAAACCGCTTTTTGATTTTCATTAATTTCCATAAACAGCTCTACCTGTTTATCTTTATCTAAATTAACAAAAGCAACCACTGGAATGGTATCCTTCCCTGCGTACGCAGAGTCAGCATATCCGTACAAACGGTGCTGTCCATCAATAATATAAACAGAGCGATACAATTGAGGCAAGTAAAGAATGCCAATACGAGAAATAGCATTTTCAATCTGAGGTGTAGCAAGATCAAACCGCAGCTTTTTTCCGTTGGTATCAATACTAATGATTAAGGAATTAGGAAAAAAACCTTTATTATCAATAAACTTCCTAATTTCCTTCAATCTTTGCTTCTTTTTATAATTCGCTGATACGTAGGCATCATATCACTATTTGCCTCGTTACGATGTAAAACATAGGCTAACTTTTTAAAAGTTTCTCAGGCTCAATGGAAAATGAATAATATGTGTGCCCCCCCATTTGGCCTTCAATGGCAGGAATTCTATTCTCCATTGTTCCAATTTTTTGCCCTGCAAAAGTGTCCCCAAAAGTTGGTGTCTTGCACAAGCCCCCAAATGCTTTGCAAGTTCCGCAAAGTATTTTATACCGTATTCATCAAAGTGATAGATCCCCAGGTCTCTCATCATACGGTTTCGATCAGGCTCGGTTATCTCATAATTTTTCGTAGCAAAAAATATATTTTACTTTTTTCTTCTTAAACTCTTTTTCCCGTCGAACGGTCTTAAATAGACCTTCTTTAATTCCTTTGATCGCCTCAAGGTCAGTTTTAAAATCTCCTTTTTTCTCCAGAAAAAGCACATTTACATTCTATAAAAGGACGGTCTCCTCATCCGCAGCAAACACATCAATTTGCTTTAGTGGTATTCAAATCTTCTGTTCCATATGGAATTTCCAGACGTCTATCCTTATTCATATAAGAAAAAAACCGAGGTTAGAAAACAGACACCAGACATCATCCTCAAATTGCCTATCTAAAGGCTTGGGACGTTTCATACGAACCATCGACTTTAGTTCCTTGTCGACAATCCACCCCTCGCTTTCTCGTTTCTCCTGGAGCTCATATTCAAATTTTTCAAATATATATGACTGGCTGCGACGTTTTTTGACCCCTATCAATTCTTTACCAGACACAAGCTTGTCCATAAAGCCCATATTTCAAAGCCCCCTAAAGGTTCGTAAAAATATATTCTTGAATTTTTCCACGTTTTGCGTTTTCGCCACCAATCAAACTTGCTCTACTTAATTCCAAGCATCGATCATCTTTTTCATAAAAAAATCTCATAGATTGTGGCATGTGCAGCGTTTGTTAGAATATAATAAGCACCTTTCTTTTTTTAATAAAATCGATTAAAGCCTTGAGCCTGTATTGATCTTCGAGAGAAAACAACTTTTGATTATATTTGATGAAGCCATTGTGATTATGTGAAACCGTATATGGCGGGTCCAGAAATACCAAATCACCAGGAGCAACATTTATTCTAACACAATCGAAGTCCTCTGCTTGCAATATAGCAGATTGCAGCATTTTGATGCTGCTCTCAATTTATCTGCTTCAATAAAATCTTTTGTTCTATTTCCATAAGGAACATTATATTCACCTTTTGTATTAACACGATAAATTCCATTAAATGATGTCTGATTTAAATAAATAAATCTCGCTGCAGCCTCAATAAGAGTCTCTGGACGCAAGGCTCGAATTCGATAGTATTCTTCCGCAGTATTTACATATTTCTCTAAATGTAAAATTACACCATCTGGGTCATTTTTAATTGCACTGTATGTATCAATAAGTTCATTATTAAAGTCAGATAAATAGGCAGTATTCATCTTTGAAGCAAAATAAAAAAATAAGGTTTTGGATATATGTTCCGTTTATCTGCCATTAAAGCATCACCCATCTGAAAGAATACTATCATTTCGACCAAAAATTCTCGGAAATACTAAAAAACGACATGTTATATTATATCAATATCTTTCTAAAATGACAATATTTATTTTAAGTCGTCTTCACCTATTCCCATATATGAGAAATCATACTACATTCAAGGAAAACATTAGCAGCGTATAACCGCTCGTCGAGATAAATCCTAAAATGAAACAGTGACAGATAATTTAGGGGACATCAATGACCCAAAGTATTATCAGGGACTGATGTCAATAAAATCTACCTCTACGATAAAAAAATGACCGTCATGTGTAATACACAAGACGGTCACTTTTATATTGACCTTAAGGAAGTGAGTTCACTTAAGGGTCAATTGGTGGAGCTCAGTGAACCAAATAAGAACTATATCTGCTTTGTATGGGGCTTCGCTTTAGTAATTAAGATTCGTTAGTCACTTCTTCTTCTGCAATATCTTCCTCCAAAAAGTTCATCCAATATATTTTCGTCATTTTCGGGAAGGTTCGGCAGATTGTTCTTGGCACTTTCGATTTGCAAATAACCAAATGTATCTGCGAGAGCAGTTGCAGAGGTCTCAACTTTCTTGGTGTCTACACCGAGTTCTTTTGAATTTTTCGAGAATAGCTAATTTCTTTTCAAGGTTATTAAGCTCTTGCTCCTCAATCTCCAGAGGGAGTTTCCGTTCCTCTTTTTCTAACTGTAATTTTTCTCGTTTTGCCGCAATGTATTCTCGATTGACTTCTGCTGGGAGTGAGAAAAGGCTTTTTTAGAAATGTGGGTATCGCTTCTGGCTTCACCACAGAAATAGCGCCAATTGTCAATCCTGCAAAAACTTTTGCGGCATCTATGAGTTGTGGGATAGCATCTACAATCTGAAAATCGACTGGCCCGGGAGATGCTATGTTCACTTGGGCCGAAATTTTATCTTCATTTACGATTTCGCACCAACAGTCAGTGGCCGCCCACAGTAACTTTGAAAGTGTTCTTGGTCCAACAGGTGTTACACGGCCAATATGATATACGATATTTAGATTTTGTTTATAACTATGAACATCATATAATAGGCCAAGAATATTACGCCAATAGTCATCAAAATTGCTTATACCGTGATAATTCGAAATAGCTTTAAAGAGTCTTCCATCTATTTCAGTAGACTTTATTGTTCGCAAGGGGGTAATTTTTTCGACGCTTACGATATGGGCAAGACACCTCATTTATCTGAACATCTTTTTTTTCTCAATACGGGAAATTACTTCTTTCTCAATTTCATATGTTTTGCTTTCTTCCTCATAATACTCTCCCGCAAGTGCAATTGTAATGCGCTCTGAGCCAGCATTGGGTATTACAATATAATCCCCTGGCTTTACATCGTGAATAAAACTGTTGCATTTGTTTATGACGGTAGTTGGCCGCTTGATTTCGCTATAATTAAGTAAAATCTGATCTTTTAAAAACGTCCTGCGATTCCTCGGAAAAATCAGTAGCGGATGTAATTGTATTCCATGCCAATGCAATAAAACTATTTGAAATGAATTCGTTATAAAAATATCCCTTTTTGGTACGAATCATCCAAAATCTTGTTTCTTTATCAATTATTTTGATTTCATAATTAAGAATCGAATCAAGAAAGGATTGCTCTTGCAAAACGCTGTTCGAGTTTATCCATCTCGTAGTCCTTCTTTCTTTTTAAATGTCGTTACCAATTGGCAAGGGGTTATTTTTTCTTTGAAGACTATCGGCTAAAGAAATTTACTTCAGTTCCTGCTCCAGGCCATCAAATTCTGGCGTACTAAAAAATTCCCCCAATGTGATATTCAGTCCATCACAAATCATTCTAATCGTTACAATTTTGGGGTTGAGGCTCTTACCATAAAGAATATTTTTTTTTTGATGGACGAAGGCGGCAGACGGATATTGTTGCTAAACTGTTGATTGTAATTTCCCGCTCATTACATAATTGCAATATCCGGTTGCGCACAGCCATTGTTGTGTTCATAGGTTATCCTCCCTTACGAACTTAGCGTAAGGGATTTCATTTTTGCTTTTTGTAGGCTACGCGTAATACTATTAGGCTATGTATAGCCTAATAGGGAGGTATGAACATGGGCGCTGGCCTGTCAAAAAAAATCGAATTAAAGGTTTATCTGCAAGTGTTGACCAAAAATTCGGCCGTTCTTATATTGGGAACGCTCCCTGGTCGAATGTCACTGACCTATGGCAAATACTACGCCGACCCCTCCAATAAATTCTGGGACATATTATTCATAGCATGTGGAGAAAAGATAGATAAGACGGACCAAGGAAAGAAACAGTTGCTGGAGAAATATCATATCGCACTTTGGGATATATTGTATTCTGCTGTGCGTAAGACCTCCAACGACAAAGACATATCTGATGAAACGCCGAATAACCTCCCGCTGTTCCTTTCTCAATATCCAAATATAAAACTTCTGATATTTCATAGCAACGATGCTTATAAATATTTTAAGCGGTTTTTCAATAATACCGCCGTTCCTTATATTTGCGTATCCTCACCAAGCGGTCAAAATAGAAAAGGCACCCAAGAAAAAAGCGAAGGAGTGGAGAGCCGCCTTATCTTGCGCCATTCCACAACTCAGAAACGGGCCAAGGTTGGCGTGGAAGGGGCACTCCCATGTGATATAATATTTTCACAAGAAAGGAGTATTGATATGGAGATTGAGAAAATCCGTAATTATATATCTTACTTTGAAACGGTCAATGCGGAAACCGCCTGTCGCTGGGAAGAAAGCAGGAAACTGGAAAGCGGTGCTTTCTCCATGCCGTTCCCTGTCTATGACACCCACTTTCTAAACTTTATAGATGATGTTTCCAACAGTGACCTTATGGATGTTAGTTATGGAGATACATTGGAGGAATATGGGCTTGGAATGAACAATGAACTTACAAAGAAAAATTGATACTGCTGATCTCAGACTGGCAAAAGCAATTTTGACTTGCTATGTCCGGCAAGAACGCTTCTGCGATGGACTATGGGGACGGGCAATCAAAGAGGGGACCTTTTTTGGCACTGTTAAAGCGAATAGATACCCTCTTGACACTGTAAATATCGCATAAAAGGCCATGCTACCCATTTGGGGATAGCATGGTCCTTTTTGTGGCTTTATGGACTAAAAGGAAATAAAGATATATTTCCATTAAACCCTAAAAAGCCATATTGATGGGATTATCGGTCGAAGTAAAGCGGATTAAGCAGATAACTGTCACCTTTGGGCCGCCCGCCTGTTGCCTGATAATATGATCTCTTTTTCAGATAGCCATATTCAATGAGCAAGTCCAACGCAGGGAGCATATCATCCGCCCTTTTGAAACTCTTGTTTCTGCATAGATGGTACAGACCGCTTTTTTGTAAATTCCCGCCTTGCTTGGCTTTCCACTCTCCGCAGTATGTATTTGGCCTCATGGAGTGTTTTGTCGGCCCCCATAACAGAATAGGCGTATTGTGCGTGTTCCAAGAAATATTCGGTGATTTTAATGGCCCGCTTCATCGTGCGTCCTGATACGAGAGTCTTGTCCGGAGAAATGCGATTTTCTACACAGTGGAGTATACCCGCAATCCTCAGTGCAGTTCCCGCACACTTTCCGCCCCAGTCAGACATATCTTCCAAGTCTGTCAACAAACGGGCTTCAATCTTTTCAGAGAACTGTCTATAAACATCGAGAGCGTCACCATCCAGTCTAATAATCGGCATATCCGAATTGGGATAGGGTAAGGAAAGCAAATCAAGTAAAATTTTCTCGTATTGTTCGTTGAGTTCCTTTTGTATAGGGGAGTGTCAAAGGGACGATGTCCCATCATGGAGTTAGGCTTACTGTATAAAAAGCGCCCGGTAAGCCCTCGTCCCCGAAAGGCATCATTATTGAGCATTCCCTCCAATACACTTTCCTGCGCCGACAAGAGCATAGTAAGCGCAGGAGCGTCGAGGCACTCAGCTTCCCGCCCCTTACGGTCTACCCGAATCGGATCGCCAGAATAGGCTTTTTAATACGGTATCAATAGACACCACATTGGAGGAATACTTTCCATTAAAAATATCGAACAAACCACCCTCCGTAGAAATCACCGTTATAATGCCGTTATTATCCGCCATAAGGGAGGTTAGGGCTTCGGGGTAATATCATCGGCGATTAGGCGCAAGGGCCTTATACGGCGCTGTTCCAGCTCATAGCATTGGCGTCTTGCCGTATCCGCTTCATCACGCAGACCCTTCCTTTCATACTTTTCAATCTGCGCCCTCCACTTATTGAGTTGCGCTTCTTGTTCGGCAATCATCGGTTGTCTGCGTTTATTTTCCTCCATCTCATATTTATAGATGGCCCTCGTCATTGTTTTAATAATGCTGCTCTTGCGCTCCCCCTGACTTAGCAATAATCAGAAAGTATAGGTTTAATTGCTCGTAATAATCTGGCTTCCCTTCAATGACAAATTTCCCCTGCACTGCCGCCGCAACCAAGGCCAACGCAGCTATGGCCGGCATATCAACTGCGGTAGCAGTGTTTTCTGATACAGCCATCACATAATCCCGAAGTTCAACTGGTAACCGTTTAACGGGGAAGGGTGGCAACTGGTATTCCTCCAATAACTCCGGTTCATGCCATTCTGGCTGGCATAGTTCGTTGGAGAATTTATCAATGGCTTCTCCCACCGTTAACCCCTCCGTTGCCATCAGATAGTCGATGATACTGCCCCCGACCTCTCCACTGGAAGAAAAGCAGTAAAATGTATTGGTGTCCCGATAATAGCGCAGGTCGTTTTTATGCCCACATACCTCGCAATTTTGGAAACTGACCGTGTTTCCACTTTCAGAATATGGGCCATTCCGTTCAATCAGATATGAGAGAAAATCAAACTTCTCTATCTGCGCTTCCAACTCCGGATTTCTCCGCAGCTCTAAAGAAATGATATTCTTTTTTGGTATTTTCGCTTTTCGGTTGTTCACGACAAAGGGATTGCTAATATGTTCTCCACTGAGATCCTCGCATTTTTTTTGCTGTGCAGGACTACTTCTTTATTTGTGCCCAAGAACAGGCGGTTAGCATTGGTGCAGGCTCTATCACTCTGTGGGAAAATAGAAACCAGACGCTCAACAATCGCACACCGTATATCAGGGTCGTTGATAACATCGTCTGTGATAAACACAAGCCTGAATTTTGGACATTTGTCGCTGTGGCTGAAGGTCTGATAAGAAATCACAGGTGATAGTTCATAGTCATCACATATCCTTAATGCCTGTTCCTGTGATAACTGTGGATGTCCTTGATCGGCATTATCAATATCCACCATAAAGACTTGCTGCTCTTGCCAATCGGCGGCTTTGGAGCCATCTAAGATAGCGGGGCAAACCGTATGTCCAGTTCGGAGCTTTTGTGCCAATTGAGCGACAGTTACTTCCTTTATACTATCCTTCTTCAATACTCTCCGGGAAATTCTTCCCCCCACTCCCTTTCATCTGCCTTCTCCTCTATCCCTATCGGGTCGATGTGTAGCCGTATCTTTGCCATTAAAATACTCCTCCTCTGTTTTTAGAAATTCCTGATATTCCTCTTGGTGTGCACCAACATAGGCGGCAATATCACGATAGATGGCATAGGCAAAGATTCGGGCTTGCTCCCGGCTGATTTTACCTATTCTGTCCGCCATGTTGTTTCACCACCATTCAGAAACCTCTTTACATTTCAGAATAAATCCCTTATAATAATTTCTGTAAATAGAATTTATTAAAATTTATTCTGAATATCGAATGTGATGATAGCATAAAAAAAGACTTGTCAGGAAAATCCGTTAAGCCGTTAAAAATAAAATTCCAAAAATTATAATTCTATAAATCGAATATTGGAGGTGCTTTTATGGCAAGGAAAAATTCAACAGCAGACAGTATCATTCCGGTATGGGTGCAAAGGCTTCAAGCCCTATTGGAAGAACGAGATATGAAGCAATCTGAACTTGCTGGCAAAATTGGTGTTGCTCCATCTACTGTTTCTGATTGGCTGAGTGAGACAAAAAAGGAAGAGAGCCTGGGGTTAGCAAGCTATACAGTATTGCAACTGTACTTGGGGTATCAATGGATTATCTAATGGGGGGCAAGCGAATGTGAAACTGCTAAAAATGAAGAAATTCATAAAAGGATCGGCTTGAGTAACAAGGCCATCAAAAAACTCATTCGTCTGCAACGCAAAGTCAAGGCCAATAACCTTTTGGCCGTAAAAAAGTGGCAGTCTGTAATTTCTTATTAGAAACGGAGGACATGACGGACCTTTTTGACTGTCTTTATAACTATTTGCTGGGGAATATTATTTTAATGATGGGCAGCAGGATTTAAGTGCAACTGCAATTTACTTAAAATCGCCACTCGGAACATCTGATGAAAGGCTGAATTTTGCCGAAAGTTTTTCCTATGTTTATTTATCGAAAATTACGCAGGAACTATCTCTTTTGAAGGAAGAAGCTGTCAAGCGCAGTAGACTAAGAGAAAAAAAAGACCTATGAAGAGTGGAAAAATACTGATGCTGGAAAGGCTGTTGATTTGGAAACTTTGAAAGATCAAGCGGCATATGAAGATGGGGGAGGAATGAGTATGAATGTTGTAATCTATGCCCGATTTTCTTCTCATTCCCAAACGGAACAGTCAATCGAGGGGCAGTTAAAAGAATGTTACGCCTACGCCCAGCGCAACGACTATACCGTGGTAGGGGGAATACATCGACCGGGCTCTTTCTGGCACCACAGACCATCGCCCTGAATTTCAAAAAGATGATTGCTGATAGTTCCAAGAAAACTTTTCAGGGTGTTTTAGTTTATCAGCTTGATCGCTTTGCCCGCAATCGCTATGACAGTGCCACCTATAAATCAAAACTAAAAAGAATGGAGTCCGTGTGCTGTCTGCCCGTGAGAATATTTCGGACGATGCAAGCGGCGTACTGATGGAAGCTGTTCTGGAGGGGATGGCTGAATATTACAGTGTAGAGTTGGCTCAGAAAATCAAACGGGGAATGGACATTAACGCTGAGAAGTGCCTTTCTACTGGCGGCAATCTGGCGCTTGGCTTCAAAACAGAAGATAAACGGATTGTGATTGACCCACTTACCGCGCCAATCGTCGTTAACATTTTTGAGATGTATGTGACTGGCTCGACAATGGCTGATATTATCCGCTATCTCAATGCCAATCAAATCAAAACATCCTACGGGAATGAATTCAACAAGAACAGTATCAACCGCATTTTGAGAAACAAGCGATACATAGGGGTATATACATACCGGGATAAGGAAATTCCTGATGGACTCCCCCGCATCGTTGATGAAGATTTGTTTTGGGAGGCACAGCGCATTATGGAGAAAAAAAAAAAAGCCCCCCGCACGAGCGAAGGCTAAAGTAGATTATCTCCTTACCACAAAACTGTTCTGTGGACACTGTAAGGCCGCCATGACTGGTATCAGTGGGACGAGTAAGACAGAGCGGAAATATCACTATTATCAGTGTGTGACCAACCGCCGGGACAAATCCTGTGACAAAAAAGACGGTTGGAAAAGAGTACATAGAAGATTTGGTGGTCAACAGACTGCGGGATTTCCTGACCCCAGACAATATCAGTACGATTGCCAGAGAAGTTGTTGACCTCTGTGAACGAGAGAGCAACAACGGCAACACAAGGAGGCTTAAAAACTGCTTGCAGAAAATGAGCAGGCCACAGAAAATCTGCTGAAGGCCTTGGAGAGTGGACAGGCCGTTGATATTATTGCTGACCGGATTGCACAAAAAGAAGAAAGAGCATGAGAAACTGTCCCTTCAACTTCTTGTGGAAACCTCCCAGCATCCGACCCCCAGCGTGAAGGAAATTCGATTTTTCCTCAACCAGTTCCGCAAGGGACATCAACGACCCCAAATACCGGCAGGGACTGGTGGATATGCTTGTCAACAAAATCTACCTCTATGACGACAAAATGACCGTCCTGTGCAATACACAAGACGGTCACTTTGATGTTGACCTTAAGGAAGTGAGTTCACTTAAGGGTCAGTTGGTGGAGGCGGGGGGAGTCGAACCCCCGTCCGAAAACGCTTCCACGGGAACTTCTCCGGGCGCAGTCGGTCATTTACATTCCCGTGCCATGACGCAAGCCGTCATGCTTCATGGGTTGGTAGCTTCATTGTGCATGCTGGAGGCAAAGCTTACTCCAGTCACGTGCACCACTTAGATCACGCCCAAGTCCGGCTCGTGGTCCTTCCGGGTTGGACGGCCGCTGATCAAGCAGCGGCGAGAACTTCGTTGTCGTTGTTCTTTAATTTATAAGTTGCCCGTTTTTTGGATGACAGGCCCATCCGCCCGCTATTCCCGCACCCATGTCCCCGTCGAAACCAGTACGCCCCCAGATTGAGGCTTTGCAACAAGCCCATTGGTTCAGCACAGGCAGAGGTGTCTCTTCCCCGACACCTCGCCGGGAGACCAGGGGCTATATATCGGCCCCTGGCTCCCCCGGGAACGGTTTGGCTGCGAAACCGTTGGTCACTTACATTTTTTTCCGGCTCAGGGTACTCCACACCGAAGGTTTCCACCGTAACCTTTTTCATCCGCTGGTCGGCCTTGGGTTTGTCGTTCAGGCCGGTTTTGGTGGCCGCGATGCGGTCCACCACGTCCATGCCCTCGGTCACCATGCCGAACGCGGCATACTGCCCATCCAGGAACTCGCCATCAGCGTGCATAATGAAGAACTGGCTCCCGGCAGAATCCATCGCCTGGGCCCGAGCCATGGAGAGGACCCCCCTGCTTATGGCTGAGAGGATTCTTCACCCCGTTGGCGGAAAACTCCCCTTTGATGCAGTAACCGGGGCCGCCGATGCCCACGCCCTGGGGATCGCCTCCCTGATCATAAAGCCGGAAATCACCCGGTGGAAAATCAGTCCGTCATAAAAACCCTTTCTTCACCAAGCTGATAAAATTATTTACACTGATGGGGGCCATTTCAGGGTACAGTTCCGCGACGATTTTACCGCCGTCCTCCATCTCAATGGTGACAATGGGGTTCTGTGCCATAGTTCTGCTCTCCTTTTATGTCATAGTAAGGTTTGCCGGTCAGCGCCGCTGCTTCAGGGCCCGGTCCATCTCCCGTTTGGCATCCTTCTTGGCCGCAGCCTCTCGTTTATCATAGAGCTTTTTGCCCTTACACAGGCCGATCTCCACCTTGACCCGGGGGCCTTTGAAGTAAAGGCTCAGAGGAACCAATGTATAACCGTCCTGCTTGATCTTTGCGAAAAGCCGCAGGATCTCCCGCTTGTGCATCAGCAGGCGGCGGGGGGCGGCGGGGTTCCCGGTTGAAAATATTGCCCTTTTCGTAGGGGCTCACATGCATCCCATTGAGAGTCATTTGCCCATCCTTGATGGTGCAAAAGGCATCCTTCAGGTTGACATTCCCCATCCGAATGGATTTGACTTCTGTCCCCGCCAACTCGATGCCTGCCTCATATTGATCCTCGATAAAATAATCATGGAAAGCTTTCCGGTTCCCAGCAATCTGCTTTCTGCCCTCTCCAGCCAAAACGGGCACCTCCTCTCCGCCCCACAAAACAGCGGGGATGGTAGATGTTTATTATCCTTCATTCTCCCCCTGTCTGTCAAGTGCCCAGACGGATCTTCCCCTTTGTTCAAACATTGTTTACAGAATGAAATTTGACAAGGCCGGCCAGATGTGTTACAATTTGGTTACATTTGTATTGGGAAGCGTCTGTCCATCCCCCGGTCCGCCTGGGAATCGACAGGGCGGTTTCCCCATTCTATGCGATGACGGAGGTTTTATGGCAAACGAAAAGATCCCCCCTGATGTATAAAGGTCATCCCCTGCGCCGGAAGGACAATCTGATCTATTACGGCGACATGGCAGACTCCCACATCATTCTGCTCCAGATCATGGACACCAAGCCCGTGGGAGACATGAACGTAGCCACCAAGGTCAGCATCCAGCTGCAGCTCACCGCCCCCCCGACCTGAAGGGCCGGGACCGGGTCGTCAAACGCAGCGAGAAAGACAGTTTGTACGCCGCCATTGACATCGCCTCCGTCTGGCTGGAACGGGCGCTGGCCGCTCGCTGACCACCCCCCAGAATGGAGGTAGATACCAATGAACCACGTAAAATTTGCCCCCCGGGTTCTCGCCATGGGCCTGCTGGCCGCTTCGGCCCTGTCCATCCCCGCCTTTGCCGCGCCGGCAGACGCAGCTCCACCGCCATCCGGGTGGACCGGGACCCCGCCCCCAACTCCGCCAGCCAGTCGGTCTCCGCCAATGACAGCCCTGTTCCGGTGGACCCCAGTCAGGCAACGGGGGAGATTGAGGTCGTCTATCAGGATGCCAACGGCAAGGAGCACAGCGCCACCATCTCCGCTGTGGCCGCTCAGGCGGAGAACTACGCCTGCATCAATGCCGGCGGCGACCCGCTGCGGGTCCGTCAGGGCCCGGGTACCAACTACGGCATTCTCTGTTCCGTCTATGACGGAGACCGGTTCCCCATCACCGGCAAGACCAACGGCTGGTACCAGATTCTCTGCAATGGGCGCACCGGCTATGTTTCGGCCGAGTTTGTGGTTGTCCAGGACAACGACACGGTTACCAAGCCCGATGGCGACGGGGAGCGACATCTCTCCCAACCCGCTGGGACAGGAAATCGTAGAGTATGCCCTTCAGTATGTGGGCTATCCCTACGTCTACGGCACAGCCGGGCCCAATACCTTTGACTGCTCCGGCTTTACTTATTATGTGTATTCCCAGTTTGGCTACACCCCTGAACCGGTCCTCCCGGGATCAGGTGAAGAACGGGGTGGCCATTTCCAAAGAGGATTTACAGCAGGGCGACCTGGTGTTTTTCTCCACCAACGGACAGTACCCCACCCATGTGGGCCTTTACATCGGAGACAACAACATTGTCCACGCTTCCACCCCCCAGGACGGGGTCAAGATCAGCAGTCTGGACACCAGCTACTACATGGACAACTATTTCGCCGCCCGTCGGATTCTTTGAGCGCGGCGGCACAAGAGCGATTCACGGTTGAAAACCCGGTGCACTTTAAGTGCACCGGGTTTTGTCTGTGCTCTCCCGCCACTCTTCCCAGCTGAGTAAAAGCAGCTGCTATGATTTGGCGGCATACTTTTTCTTTCATTCCTCTGTAACAAATAGAGAGAAGCACCCAATGGGTGCTCCCTCCTCTGTTTTCTGATGTTCAACCCTCGTCCTTGAGCTGGTTCAGCCGGGCCTTGTTGGCTTCAATGCGGCCCTCCACCTCTTCCAGCTGACGGTAAAGGTTTCATATCCCTCCGGCGCTGTGGCGTGCTCGGACACGAACCGTTTTCCGATCTCCACGTAGATCCGTTTTCTGTTCTCCTCTTCCGAAACATTATCCAAGTTCAGCTTGGCACTCTGCCCCAGGTCCCGGGCCTTGCCCAGGCCGGCTAACGTGAGGTTTTTCGCCTTATTGCCCAACTCTTTCCATTCTGCCATGATTGCTGCCTCCTTTGGTGGGATGTAACATATCCTTTCTGCTTCTTCTATTATACCCATTCCGAGTCTCTTTCGCAAGGGGCGGAGCCGCTGGGCGGAAAATTCCCCTTGCCCACCGGCCTAATCTCCCTGTATACTATATGCAGACTACCCTACGGGAGGTTCCCATGACTGATCCACACGCTGCCCCCGCTGTCCTTCGCCCCGCTGGAGGGCATCACCGGCTGGATATTCCGGCAGGTTCACCATGCCATGTTTCCCGGGCTCTCCCGGTATTATACCCCCTTCTTCGCCCCCACCGCGGACAGTCCCCTCACTGGCAGGGGCTGCGGGACATGCACCCCGACCACAACCGCGGGGTCCCGGTGGTGCCCCAGCTTCTCACCAACCGGGCAGAGGATTTCATCGCCTCGGCCCGGCTGCTCCAGGACTTGGGCTACAAAGAGGTGAACCTGAACTTAGGCTGTCCCTCGGGCACAGTGGTGGCCAAAAAGAAGGGCGCCGGCTTTCTCAGCCAGCCTCAGGCGCTGGCACGTTTCCTGGACCAAATTTTTCCAGACCCTGGACGTAAATATTTCCATCAAAACCCGGATTGGGGTGGAAAATCTGGAGGAGTGGCCCCCTCTGCTGGATCTGTTCCAACGCTATCCCATCTGTGAACTCATCATCCATCCCCGCCTCCGCCGGGACTTCTACCGGGGACAGCCCCCCGGCGGGAGGCCTTCACCTACGCCGTGGCACACAGCCGCCTGCCGTTGTGCTACAACGGGGACCTGTTCTCTCCCCAGGACTGTTGGGACTTAGCCCGCCAGTTCCCTCGGTTGACCGCCTCATGGCAGGCCGTGGTCTGGTCTGCAACCCCCGCTCTGGGCCGCCAGCTGCAGGGCGGGCCGCCCCTCACCAAGGCAGAGCTGCAGGCGTTCCATGACCGTCTGCTGGACGGGTATCAATCCGTCCTCTCCGGGGACTGGCCTGTACTGGGCAAGATGAAGGAGCTCTGGTCCTATTGGGCCCGCCTCTTCCCCGCACCGGAGAAGCCCCCTCAAGGCCATGCGGAAAGCCAAAACCCTCACCGACTACACCTTTGCCGCCCAGTCCCTTTTCCGGGACCAGGACCTGCTCCCCGGGGCTCACTTCCCTCCGCCGGGGCATCCTCGTAAATCCCCGCCGGGTCCAGATGAAATACCTCCCGAATCAGCCGTAGCTCCTCCGCCGGCGTGGTGGGGTGGCCTGTACCACCAGCCCCTGACGCTCCACCTGAAAAACATGCCTGCGGAGGGCCAGCATCCCCTCCGGCGTATAGAGGGAGGGGCGGGGGGAACTGGTTCATATTGGAGGCCGGGCTCTTTTTCAAAAAAGAAGAGCACCGGATCAAAATCCCGGTCGATCTGGGGTTCCAGGGTAAAGGCCTGAATCCGCTCCCCAGTCATGCCCCGGCCGGCGCTGGCACTGAACCCAGCCGTAAAATTCCTCTTGCTGATACCGATAGGTGCAGTGCCCGTCCCCCTGCACCACCCCTTCCGCCAGCAAAAGGGGCACACGGGCATTCTCCGTGGCAAAGCCCACGTCTGTGGTATATGTCCCACCCGCCAGCCGCACCGCCAAAAATCCGGTGACGGCGGAAGAGATAGGTGTCCGGCGAGAGCATCCGGGCATTGTAGCTGGTCACCTGAAACCCCAAGGAGTAGAGCAGCCAGTTATACAACGTGTTCAGTTCCGCGCACACACCGCCCTGGCGGCGCCGAACAATTTTATCATACAGATGGGGCAGCTCCAGGGATAGGGGGCGTCCAGCCACAATATCCAGGTTTTCAAAAGGCACCGTCAGTCTGTGGGCCATTTGAGTTTGCCCAACCCCTCCAAAGTCAGGGGCACCGGGCTGGAAATCCCAATCCGGGCCAGGTAGGCTGTGATCTGTTCTTCCGTCATCTTCGGACCGTTGCGGGCATTGAGCTCCATGGTTCCCCTTCTCTCTGGCAAGGCAGCCGTTTTCCCCATCATAGCACAAGCCCGGGGGGCCGGCAACCGGTCCCGGCCCTTTCTGCCGTTTCTTCGGGAAAAATTTTCCCTCCCTTGACAACTTCCCCGGGTTTTCTTATACTATTTTTTAATGTAGCAAAGGCAAGGATGGGAAGGAGTACGCGGCAGTGCGGGGCCCAGAGAGGAGACGGGCGGTGCAAGTCTCCCCCAGCGGCGCGGAAGGTCGTCCCGGAGCTGCCTGCCGGAACCACAGTACGGCAGGACGGCATTCCCCCGTTACGGGAAAACGAGCGCGGACGGCGCCCTGCCCGTCCGAATTCAGGTGGTACCGCATGGAAAGATTCGCCCTGAGCCCCCATGGGGATCAGGGTTTTTTGTTCCCTTGACCCGGGAAAAGGAGGTTGTTTATGAACGAGTCATTGTATCCCTTTGTCAATCACACCACCTATGACATCAAGGCCCTCTCCGCCCTGAACCGGCTGGCGGAGGCCAGTGTCCGAAAGGAAAAATCCCGCCGGACCAAAAGCCTGTGCTGGCTGCTGGGCGTGGTGGGCCTGGTGGGCGGCGCTTACTGCTATCCCCACCAAAACCTGGTGGGCAGCCTGCTGCTGCTGTACGGCGTGATTTTGCTGCTGGTGGCCATCTCCTGGAAGAATTTCCAGCTACGCTCCTCCCAGCGGCAGCTCCCCCGGGGGATGCGGGAGTGCACCTATGAATTTGATGAGGAGGAAATCATCTGCAACACCGAGGCCGGCATCACCCGGTACTCCTATGAGCAGGCTTTCGCCGTGGTATCCGACCAGAACTGGTACGTCATCTTTTTGAGCCACGGCACATTCTGACAAGGCCGGCTTCACCACCGGACGCAATGTCCTTCAAAGCATTCATCGGCCAGCACACCCAGCTGCCGATCCAAGAGTTCTAAGGGGAAACAATCCCCCAAAACCCAGAAAAAAGAAATCCCCGGCCAGAGAACTCCACATGGGCCACGCCATGGACTGCACCCCTCATCCGCTTTAAGCGAATGCAGGGATAAAACAAGTGCCGCCCTGCGGGATGGGTCCCGATCGGCACCGACCACGCCGGCATCGCCACCCAGATTAAGGTGGAGGAGGCGCGTGCGGGTGAAGGAGGGCCTCACCCGGCACGACCTGGGCCGGGACCAGTTCCTGGAGCGGGTGTGGGATTGGAAAGCCATGTACGGCGACCGCATTGTGGCCCAGCAGAAGAAGCTGGGCGCCTCCTGCGACTGGGACCGGGCCCGGTTCACCATGGATGAGGGCTGCTCCAAGGCAGTGCGGGAGACCTTCTGTGAGCTCTATGAGAAAGGTCTCATCTACAAGGGCAGCCGGATCATCAACTGGTGCCCCCACTGCGTCACGGCCCTGTCTGACGCGGAGGTGGAGTATCAGGACAAGCCCGGCCACCTGTGGCATATGCGCTACCCTCTGACTGACGGTTCCGGCTATCTGGTGGTGGCCACCACCCGGCCGGAGACCATGATGGGCGACACCGGCGTGGCGGTAAACCCCAATGACACCCGGTACCAGCATCTGGTGGGAAAGACCTGCCTTCTGCCCCTGATGAACCGGGAGATCCCCATTGTGGCCGACGAGTATGTGGAGATGGACTTCGGCACTGGCTGCGTGAAGATGACCCCCGCCCCACGACCCCAACGACTTTGAGGTGGGCCTGCGCCACAATCTGGACACCATCCGGGTGCTGGATGACAACGGTAAGGTCAACGCCAACGGCGGCAAGTACGAGGGCATGGACCGCTATGAGGCACGGAAGGCTGTGGTGGCCGACCTGGAGGCCCTGGGGCTCATGGAGAAGATCGAGGACTACTCCCCACAACGTGGGGGACCTGCTACCGCTGCCACAACGATGTGGAGCCTATCATCTCTGCCCAGTGGTTTGTGAAGATGGCCCCCCTGGCCAAGGAGGCCATCCGGGTGGTGGAGGAAGGAGAGACCAAGTTTGTCCCCGACCGCTTCTCCAAGACCTATCTTAACTGGATGGAAAACGTCCACGACTGGTGCATCTCCCGGCAGCTGTGGTGGGGGCATCAGATTCCCGTGTGGTACTGCGACGACTGCGGCCACATGACCGTCTCCCGCACCGATCCCACCGTCTGCGCCCAGTGCGGCTCGGCCCATATCCAGCGGGACCCGGACGTGCTGGACACCTGGTTCTCCTCCGCGCTGTGGCCCTTCGAGATCCTGGGCTGGCCGGAGAAACCCAGGATTTGGACTATTTCTACCCCACTGACGTGCTGGTCACCGGCTATGACATCATCTTTTTCTGGGTGGCCCGTATGATCTTCTCCGGCTGTGAGCAGACCAAACAGACCCCCTTCCACACCGTTTTCATCCACGGCCTGGTCCGGGACGACCAGGGGCGGAAGATGTCCAAGTCCCTGGGCAACGGCATTGACCCCTTGGAAATGGCGGAGAAATACGGCGCCGATGCCCTGCGCTTTAACCTGGTCACCGGCAACTCCCCGGCAACGACATGCGCTTTTACACGGAGCGGTGCGAGGCCATGCGAAACTTTGCCAATAAGATTTGGAATGCCTCTCGCTTCCTGATGATGAACCTGACCATCGAGGACAATGCCCTGCCGGAGAAGCTGGAGCTGGAAGATAAGTGGATTCTCTCCAAGCTCAACACCGTCATCGCGGAAGTCACCGAAAACATGGACCACTACGAGCTCGGCGTCGCCGCCCAGAAGATTTACGACTTCATCTGGGACACCTACTGCGACTGGTACATTGAGATGACCAAGGCCCGCCTGCAGGGGGAGGACCTCGCCGCCAAGGAGCAGGCCCAGCGGGTACTGTGCTATGTGCTCACGGAGACGCTCAAGCTCCTGCATCCCTTCATGCCTTTCCTGACCGAGGAAATCTGGCAGGCCCTGCCCCATGCGGCGGACAACCAAGTGAAGTTTCTCATGCTCCAGTCCTGGCCCCAGGCCCAGGCCGGCCTGGCCTTCCCCCAGGAGGAGAAAGCGGTGGAGATGCTCATGGAGGCCGTGAAAGCCGTCCGCGCCCGCCGGTCTGAGATGAACGTGCCCCCCCTCCAAAAAAGGCACACCTCACCATTGCCACCCAGGAAGCCGATATTTTCACCGCCGGCATTCCCTTCCTCAAACGCCTGGGTTATGCCAGCCAGGTCACCGTTACCGGCCCTGCCGGTCTGGGCAGCGACAAGGAGGAGGCCGCCAAGGGCGTGGTCACGGTCCTCACCCACGCCGCCCGCATCTCCATGCCTATGGCGGAGCTGGTGGACCTGGAGAAGGAGAAGGCCCGAATCGCCAAGGAGCTGAAAAAAGAACCGAGGCGAGCTGGAAAAGCTCAGCAACAAACTCAACAACCCCGGCTTCCTGGCCAAAGCGCCGGAGCAGGTTGTCGCCGCGAAAGGAGCGGGCGGAAAAACTCACCGCCCTGATTGCCCAGTTGAGGCCCAGGAAGCCTCTCTGTAAGCAAGGTTTTATCCTCCCTTCTTATGCAGCCCCACCCGTCTTAAACGGGCGGGGCTGCATGGTGTTTCATTGCTTTTATATAGGGAATCCCCGTACGAGAATAGTAAGCGAGATGAAAACAACAGCTCTTTGGGCACCCGGATGGGCATATCCCGGCCAAGGAAGGGAAGCAGATTTTTCGATTTTCCGCATCCCAGCACGCACGTGTCAGCCGCTGAATGTTCCGGCTCACCCCGCCCACTGGTCTCTCTGCCCGTTCCGCCATTCGGTCCACCGCATAAACCATGTCCTTTGTACTCTTATTTGTTACACTAAAAATGGTATCCACCTTTTTATTACAGGAACAATTTTTATAATACTTTTATTTATTCTTATTGACATATCATAGTTAATAGTTTATATTTATATATAGATTTTAATATCAATTTGGAGGTGATTCCTGTGCAGATGTAACATGTCGCCACTATTCAATTCCACTCCCCAAGCACATCAGTACTCTGCCAAATATACAACAATCAGGAGGAAAGAAAAATGAAAATTCGACGTTTCGCTTGTTCCGCTTTTTCCCTCTGTGTTTTAATGACGTCCACGTTGTTCGCCAATGCAGCAAATATTCCTGAAGACAACAGGATCTCCGAATATGCAGGGGAAACAATTCAGTGTCAAATTGTTAAATGCACTGATAACAACACCCCTGAGTCTTCTGTCATTAGCGTAACCATTCCTGAAGGCGCCACAAAAGCTCAGGAAGACCAGATCATCCAAGCCGCCGCCTTTAATAAAACCAGCGACACCGACACATATGCTGCCCGTAACGTTATGGATCTGATTTCCAGAGAAACTGACGTATCTGTAAATTCCAACGGATATACTTTTTGTTGGAAGTGGAACCATCCCCGGCCCCGATTACATTACTTTGTTGTTCAATTTGGTAATTATGCTAATTTTCGGTGCAAAGAAAAATGTCTGTAGTCGTGAGCGGTGGCAAAAACCCAGATAGAAGCCACACAATAACAACCGACATTTCTCCCATGCCATCCACCACAATCACTCTTGTCATGTATACTGGGATGGGTAACGTCTTCTTAACTGATGGAAGCACCGTAACAGCAACGGCAAAGACAGATGCGTCTCATGTAGATGCTGACTATTGCGAAATTTGGGTCAGCCCTTGGGAAATGTCTGGGGGATAATATACACCACAGCTGAGACACTTTTTCGTCCAAAGGGGGCTCTCTTATGAAACATTGGAAACGATTTCTCAGCGTTTTTTATCTGCTTACTGTTCATGCTTAGTGCCATAGGAGCCAGCGCAACATTTTCCGACCAAGATCAAATTCAAAACACCGAGGCGGTAGACGTCTGTGTCTCTCTGAATATCATCGGCGGATATCCGGATGGTTTCTACCGGCCGGACGGGAAGGTCACCCGCGCACAGATGTGCAAAATGATCTGTCTGCTGTGTAATGGAGGGCGGGAACCCGCATTGGATACAACTCCTCCACCAGCTTCATCGACATTCAGGGATGGGCCACACCTTACATCGCCGCCTGCTACGCCCAGGACATCGTTTCTGGGGTCAGTGAGGACCGTTTTCACCCTGACGGCCATGTAACCGCCGCTCAAGCTGCGAAAATGTTGCTGGTCACCTTAGGATATTCCACAGATTATGAGGGATTCACTGGGGCCGCTTGGTCCACCAACGTTACCATTCTGGCCACACAAGCTAAGCTCTTTGACGGGTTGAATCTGTCCCCTACCCAAGTCTTAACCCGGGATGAAGCCGCTCAGATGATTTGGAATGCCCTAAACGCCTATGAGGTCACCTACACCACCCAGACCGTCACCGATGCCAATGGGCAGGAAAGCATAAAAAGTAGTCCGTGAGGAGAAAGTCATTGCGGGCACCACAGATAAACTTACGCTGATCAAAGACAAATATAGTATTGATACTCCGCCCACGGAAAAGAAAAACACAGCCGTGAACTTTCTCCGTTAGGGAATAAAATCCCCAACCGACCCACGCAGAAAGCACGGCCGGTTGGGGATTTCTCATTGACGGGATGGCTCAACCCGTTCCCCTCTGCACCACTTCCACCATAGAAGGGGCAGAACTTCCAGGATTGATCCAAAGGAGGGCTTTCCTCTCCCGCTTTGACAATATTTTCCATCAAAAAGCAGTATAATCGCCGTGTACCGGACAAGCTGGTACACGGCGATGTTCTTTTTCAACCACCCTCAAAAAGAAAGGGGGATTTTCTCTATGGCTGTTGCCTACACCACCCATAACCGCATGCTCACCGTCGCCCTGTCGGGGACATCGACCACCATCGTGTCAAAGGCCTGGTGCAGGACCTGGAGCGGGAGATCGACGAAGTGCTTCCCCGCCAGCTCATTGTTGACTGCGCCGGCATCACCTTCATGGACAGCTCGGGCATTGCTGTCCTGCTCCGGCTCTGGCAGCGGATGGAGGAATTGGCGGGGACCATCCAGGTCACCGGGCTGCCCGATCAGCCCGCCCGGGTGCTCCGAGCCGCCGGCCTTCAGCGGCTCATTCCACTCACCTGAAAGGAGTGCTACATCCATGCGTACCATCAAATACACCAACCAGGTCTCCCTGGTCTTTCCCTCCCGGTCGGCCAACGAGTCCTTTGCCCGGTCTGCTGCCGCCGCCTTCGCCGCCCAGCTGGACCCCACCTTGGACGAGCTGGGGGATGTGAAAACCGCCGTCAGCGAGGCCGTGACCAACGCCATTGTCCACGCCTACCCCGACTCCTTGGGAAAGGTCGAGCTCAAGCTCCGCCTTTACCCCGGCAACGAGCTGGAGCTCATTATCCGGGACTGGGGCATCGGCATTGCCGACGTTGAACAGGCCAGGGCTCCCCTCTTCACCACAGGCAATGAGGAGCGCGCCGGCATGGGTTTTACCATTATGGAGAGCTTCATGGACTCTGTTAAGGTCCGCTCACACCCGGGGAAGGGGACCACAGTCACCATGCGCAAGCGATTCGCCATCCGGGCGGGAGGGTCCGTGTGATCGCGCCAGACACCGTCACCCTCATTCAGGCCGCCCAGGCCGGGGACAAGGAGGCCTGCGGCCGTCTGGTGGAAGAAAACCTGGGGCTCATCTGGAGCATCGTCAAGCGGTACACACGAAAGACGGTGGACAACGATGACCTCTACCAGCTGGGCTGCCTGGGCTTTCTAAAAGCGGTGCAGGGGTTTGACACCCAGTTCGGCACCCAATTCTCCACCTACGCCGTGCCCAAGATCGCCGGGGAAATCCGGCGGTTTCTCCGGACGACGGCATGGTCAAGGTGGGCCGCGGGAGGAAGGAACAGGCACTGCTCATCCACCGGGCCCGCACCCAGCTGACCGCCCAGCTGGGCCGGGGAGCCGGTCCTGTCCGGAGCTGGCCCAGGTCACAGGGCTCACCCCGGAGGACATCGCCGCCGCGGCTGATCTGGCTGTCGCCTCCGTGGCCTCCCTCCAGGCTGAGTCCGGGGAGAACGGTCTGTCCCTGGAGGGCATGGTGGGCAGTGAGTCCCCGGAAGAGGGCATGGTGGAAAAGGTGGCCCTGCACACCGCCATCAACCGGCTGCCAGAGCGGGAGCGCAAGCTCATTTTCCTGCGCTACTACAAAGGATTCACCCAGGACAAAACCGCAAAGGTCTTGGGCATCAGCCAGGTCCAGGTCTCCCGGCTGGAGAAAAGTCCATCCTGTTTCTCCGGGGGAGCTCAGTGACGATTAGAGTGCCTCCCAGATTCCATCGTCCACGATCCGGTCTGCCTGCCCAACCTTGGACCAGGAGAATTCCGGGACCAAGTCAGAGGGGCGCAGGGCCGTGGGCCGGGGGAATCAGCCCTGCGAGATAGGCCAGAAGCCCCACCAGTTTTTCCGGGGTGGTATGCGCCCTGCAGATAGCCCATGTCCAGATCCCGGTCCCGTTTGGACAGGCGCCGCCCTGCGGGACTTTTGAGCAGGGGAACATGGCAATAGGTCGGGACGGAGTAGCCCAGCTGTTCCAGCAGCCAAATCTGCCGGGGGGGTGGAGGAGAGGAGGTCCCATCCCCGCACCACCCGGGTCACCCCCATCCGTCCGTCGTCCTCCGCCACCGCCAGCTGATAGGCGTAAATCCCATCGGACCGCCGGAGAATAAAGTCCCCGCAGTCCCGGTCCAGCCTCTCCTGCTGGGGGCCAAACACCTCATCCACAAAGGAAATGATCTCTCCCGGCACCTGGACGCGCCAGGCGGGAGAACGGCCGCTCTCTTGGAGGGCGGTTTTTTCTTGGGCCGAGAGGCGGCGGCACCGGCCGGAATAAATTCGGGCGCCGTCGGCGGCGTGGGGGCCGAGGCGGCCAAACGCTCCTTCCGGCTGCAATAGCAGGGATAGACCAGCCCCCGGCTGGCCAGCGTTTTAAACGCCGCCTGGTAGAACGGGGTCCGGCAGCTCTGACAATAGGCCGTCTCCCCAGGCCGCCAGCCCAGGTCCCAGTCCAGTCCCAGCCAGATTAGGTCGTCGGCCAGTTGGGATAAATATTCCGGCCGGCACCGGTCTGGGTCTAAGTCCTCCATCCGCAGGAGCAGCTCTCCCCCAGGTGCCGCACATCCAGCCAGGCCAGCAGGGCGGCAAACAGATTCCCCAGGTGCATTCTCCCGCTGGGGCTGGGGGCAAAAGCGGCCCCGGACCGTTGCATTGGTTGCCATGGTATTCTCCTCCCGCTGCATTTTCCCCATTGTATCACAGGTCCGCTCTTCCAGCAAACCTCCCTTTCCCTTGCCATTCCAGGGCAGATATAGTAGACTAAAAAATAAAGTCCCTAAAGCCCCGCGACACACAAATAGGAGGATGCCCCATGAAACCACTTCATCCGCCCCGTTTTCTCCCTCTTATCCTTGCCGCTGCGGCCTGCGGCCTGGCTGCCCTCTGTCTGTGGCAGGTCCTCCAGCTGAAGAGTCAGCTGAAGGACACCACTCTGTCCCAGGCAGAACAGCTCTCCGCGATGGACGCCACCCTGCAGGCCCTCCCTCACCAGATGGAGGACGCCCTCCACACCCAGGCCTCCCTGCTGGCCAACTATGACTGGCATTACGGCGACCTGAACCCGGAGACCGGAACCCTCCCTGTCACCTTCACCGCCGTGCCCAAGGAGCAGACCGCCAGTGTCACCACCGCCACCCTTGTCTGCAACGGGAAATCCTATCCCATGGAGGCCCAGGACACCGGCAGTTTCACCGTCACGGTAGAGGTTCCCCTCCTCCAATCCCTGGCGTTTCAACAGGTCATTCTGGCAGAGGGTCCGCAGCAGCGAATCGAGGCACTGGACTTGCAGGAGGCGGCCGGCACGGAGGAATTGCTCCACCCGTGGATCACCCTGGACACCACCGCTTCCCTGGAAAATGACCAGCTTGTATATGAAGACGGTTCCCTTTCCATCGCACAGATGACACCCGGCCAGGTCCAGTCTGTCACCATGGTGGCCGCCGTGGATGGCAAAGAAGTGGGCAAAACTCCGATTCCCTGGGAGGATGTCCCAGAGGGTTCCGAGGCTTACTTCCCCTTTGACACCGCCTATCCCGCCGCTTCCGGCCGTGTCTTTACTCTGTCCGCGGAGGTTGTGGACAGCTATGGCCTCCGCTACGTCATTCTTGTGGACCAGCTTTCCCTCCAGCCCGATTCTGGCAGCGCCGCCTCCACGCCGGAAGACGGTCCGGAGGGCGCCGCCTCCATGAAAGTCTACTCCTCCCAAGGAAGCCTGCTCTGGGAAGGACGAATGGACACCTTTCCATACTAATACAACAGAAAGAAGGAAATCCCCTATGTCAATCGCAGCCGTACGTGACTATTTTGCCCAGTTTGGCATGGCAGACAACGTGCTGGAGTTCTCCACCTCCAGCGCCACGGTGGAGCTGGCCGCCCAGGCCGCCGGCGTCATCCCCGCCCGGATCGCCAAGTCCCTGTCCTTTAAGGTGGATGGCAAGGCCATCCTCATTATCACCGCCGGGGACGCCAAGGTGGACAACGCCAAATTCAAAAACGCTTTTCACACCAAAGCCAAGATGCTCACCCCCGAAGAGGTGGTGGACCTGGTGGGCCATGCCGTGGGCGGGTCTGCCCTTTCGCCATCAAGGAAGATGTGGCAGTCTATCTGGACTGCTCCATGAAACGCTTTCCTTCTGTCTTCCCCCGCCGCCGGGTCCGCCAACAGCGCCATCGAGCTGACCTGCGACCAGTTGGAGCAGTATGCCCAGAATGTCCAGGGCTGGGGGACTTCTGCAAGGGGTGGCAGGCGGAGGACTGAGCACCCCGTGCGTTTGCAGGAAATACCTGAGACAGCAGAAAATCGCGTACAAAAAAGGGGGTGCCTTCGCTGGCATCCCCCTCTCTTTGTCCGTCCGCAGAGCAGATATCCAACCACCAGGCGTTGCCGCAACCACCTGTTGCTTGCCTCCCCCCACCGGAGATGGTACAATGGCCGCGAGGTGATGACATGGAGACAAAGGATGTGATCCTGCAGCTACGCATCCAAAACGGATGGACCCAGGAGGAACTCGCGGAAAAACTGTGTGTAACCCGGCAGGCGGTGTCCCGCTGGGAAACTGGAGAAACCACGCCAAATCCAGAGACCCTGAAGCAGCTGTCCGCCCTGTTTGACGTATCCCTTCATGCACTGCTGGGGGCCCCGAGGCAGCTGATCTGTCAGTGCTGCGGAATGCCTTTGGAGGAGTCCTCCATCAGCAAGGAACCCGACGGCACCCCCAATGAGGCATACTGCAAGTGGTGCTATGCAGATGGGACGTTCACCTATTCCAATTTGGAGGAGCTGATCGCATTTCTTGCCGGCCACCTGTCCAACAGCCACTGGCCCCCGGAGCAGGTCCGCGCCTACTTTTACCGAGCTGCTGCCCAAGCTGGCCCATTGGCGTTCCAGGGAATGATATTGGACGCAGAAAACCCCGGACGGGAAGGCTTAATAGTGATAAGGTACTATTTAGCTTTGCGAGGGGCAGAGAACGGTGTGACCGCAATGGTCACGCCGTTTTTCTGCGTCCAGGGGTAGATTTCGCAACAACAAGCTCGGAAACCACAGGAATCTCTACGTCATCCACGAAGTTGAAATAGATTTTCACCTTCTGTACCCGCTTGCCGCTGGATTTGTCCGGCGCAAACACCTCAATCTTCTTGATATATTCATTGACTATCGTAGGTGTCAATTCCGGCACATCCACATACTTCTGGGTTAGAGCGACAAAGGCATCTACATCCGCACTCATGGTTTCCTGTGTTTCCAGCCATTCTTCCGTCACTTCAATTTCGAGTTTTAACCGCTCCTGTTCTGCCTCGTAATCGGCGGTCATTTTCTTGTACCGCTCTTTGCTCAGATCGCCCAGGACAAAATCCTCATAAAGTCGGGACAGAAGAACATCCAGGTCAGCCAGCCGTTTCTTGGCCTGCTCCACTCGCTTCCGATCTTCTCGGATGTTGCGTTCCTGATCGGAGCGGCGGCATTGCAGCCATTCCTCTTGAAAACCCTCCACGTCCTGCCGAATATAGGCATTGACCGCACGGATGCGTTCCAACACCAGTTCCCGCAGTACATCTTCCCGGATATAGTGGGCAGAACAGGTGCCTCGACCGCTTTTGTAGCTGGAGCATACATAGTGGTCTTGCTTGCCGTCAAAGCTTTTGCAGGTAGCAAAGTGCAGCTTATTCCCACAATCGGGACAAAACAGAAGCCCGGAGAACAATCCCTGCCGTTCCGCTTTTGTGGGACGGCGTTTGTTTTTTTTCGCAGCTCCTGCACCCTGTCCCACTGAGCCTGAGAAACGATTGCTTCCTGCGTATCAGGAAAGATACACATATCTTCGATGGCATTAGGAATCCGCTTCTTCAGCTTGTAGGACTTGGAATAGGTCTTGAAATTGCAGGTACAGCCGGTGTACTCCATCCGTTCCAGAATACCCGCAACCGATTGACCAATCCAATGGTAAGGGCGCTCCGGCATTTTCTTACGCTTTTTCGGGTCAGGATGGTTTTCCGACTGTTTGGCATACAGCGCCTTGGTAGTCAACACCTTATCCTGCTCCAGTATACGGGCGATCTGTTCCGGGCCCTTGCCGTCAATAGCCAAGTCAAAGATGCGCTTGACTACTGGGGCGGCATCCTCGTCAATAATCCAATGGTCTTTATCGGCTGGGTCAGTGCGATAGCCATAGGGCGGCTTTCCCAGATGCTTGCCGCTGGTGCCTTTCTGACGGAATACGACCCGGACTTTTTGCTGGTGTCCCGTGGATACCATTCGTTGAACAAATTACGGATAGCGGCAAAGCCGTCGCTGTCGCCCCGTTCACTGTCCACACCATCATTGACGGCGATAAAACGTACATCGTAGCTGGGAAAAATGATGTCCGTGTACTGCCCAACGGTCAGGTAATCTCGGCCAAACCTGCTGAGATCTTTGACCAGCCAACAACCGACAAGCCCCTGCTTAACCAGTGCAAAGCCTTCCTGTACGCCAGGGGCGGTCAAAATTGGTTCCGGTATATCCGTCATCCACCAGAATTTTCAGGTTGGTGTAGCCATGCTCGGCTGCGTACCGGGTTAAAAACTCTTTTTTGATTCTGTATCGAATTTGATTCTCCATCCAGCGCATCCTCATTGCTGAGGCGGCAGTACAGGATGGTGATTTTCTGCTGATCCAACATAGCGTCCTCCTTTACGGTTGGGTCAGCTGACAGAATCGGTGTGCATGGTGATATTGTAGCATGAATTTGAGTCTGTGTCATGAACAAAGCGCCTCCTTGTCCGAGAAAAATGAGCCGTTTTACCTTGTGGGTAAGCGGCTCATTTCCATCACATACAGTCTCCAGCAGATACCAGGTATTTCCGATTTTTCGTTCTGCCGTACCTGTAAAAAGGATTCATTAGGTTTTCCCAGCGTTTCCGGCATTCTTCAAGAAAATCAATCGGCGGCTCAAAAATCGGGTCAAAGCAGGATTCAATATCGATTTCGGCACAAGCGTTAATCAGCTTTTTCGAAGGAGCATTATCGAGCACCAGCTTATTGAGTTTTGTTGTCAGATTGGTCATAAGCAAAAAATTCCTTTCTGTTAAAGTTCCACATCCTGCGACTTACGGTGAGAAGGCTGATCGTGGTGCCTTGTTTGCCGGGTTCGAGTCAAAATAGCGTCAAGAAAAGCCCGCACCTTTTCGGGTGCGAGCTTGACAGCTTCCAGATATGGCTGGACTTCCTTTTTCAGTTCTTGGTACTTGTCATAAATCTTTTCGTACCGCTGTTTCCAGACGGCGGCGCTCTTTTGCGCTTGTTGCAACTTATCTTCCAAGCGGCTGTTTTCTGCCTTGGCAAGAATCCCATTGACCGCATAATCCTTGAGTGTGCTGCACTCGGATGGAGTCAGAGTGATATTGCCGGTGATCGTCTTTTTTCCCATGGAGCGGATTTCCTGTACGGTCAGGGCGGTGGTGCGCTGTTCTTTGGTCTGCTTTTGCAGAGATTGCAGCTCCTTCTGCTTTTTCTCAACGGCTGCCTGTGCAGTGTCCAGCACCTGTTCTGTCTGAGCGATTTGGGCGGTCACATCTTCCAGCCGCTGCTGTTCCTGTGCTACCTTGAACTGGGTCACCGTCAGATGTTCCTCAGTGCTGCCACGCTCTCCACGCTCCACATCGGTATATCCGGCAGCTTTCATATAGTTGAAGAAATCGTCTTGCAGGACACTGTATGATGTCCGCAGGACTTTCTTGCCTTGGGAGGTCAGAAGCGGATTGCCCCGTTCATCCAGAGCAACCTTTGATTCCCACTTTTTGCTGCGGCTGACCTGCATGATCGTTTCCTTGACTGTACCTACAAGAGATTTATCCTTGCACCGCTTCGACCAAAGAATCTGTTTTCCACCACCGGGACATAGACCACATGAAGGTGGTAGTGGTACACATCCTGCCCAGAGCTTCGGACATAGCCCGGTTGCGTTCATCGGCGTGCATGACGGCAGAGAGGATATACTGCTCACCGCCCACGATCTCTACGGCAGCTTTGTATGCATCGGTGTAGAATTGCTTGGCATATTCGTAGCCACCGTGGTTGTGGAAGTAGGCAGAGTTTACATCAAACAGTAGCTCCCCATATTTCACCGCATCGGCTTTCAGACCACGGGTGGAGATAACACCATCTGCAATCATCTGATCGAACATAGCGGCATAGCTGTCGGTAGGTTTCTTGAAGTGGACATTGCGGTGGGTCTGGGTGGTATCAATATCTTGATTGGAGTAGCTGTCTTTTTCTCGCTCGTTATGCTCCTGAACTTTCGTCACATCGTCGAGGGTGGGCAAGTCCTGGTTACGGGCAAAGGTACGGTCAATTCCATCGTTTCTTGCCATAGAAATCAGCTCCTTTCCATTGTGCGGCAGACGGCTGGGGGCCGGGGATGCACTTCTGCGGAAGTGTAATAACCCACTATGACACTTTCATCCCGAAGGGCTGCAAAGTGTCGTGGGCTCTCCGAGGAATGCGGCATCTGCGGATGCCTTGCCGCCGCCTGCATCGTTTCCTTTGTTCAGAGGCTTGTGTGTGGCACCCAAATCCTCAAAAAATCGGTGTGACCGACAGTCTCTCCGCACTCTTGATTGCTTCATTTCTGCCGCTCACAGGCAGAGCAGATTTTGGCAAATCCACTCTGCCATCCATCTCCAAATCTGCGGATTTTTCGATGGTGGCACAAGATACGACTTCACTGAACGGCGGGCATCATTTGTCCCTCCGTTTCTGCCATACGAGGTCATAACCAAGGGCGTCGGCAAGCTGTACCGCCTCTACATACCGCAGAGACTCCCGCTGGAGCTTATTGGACAGGTTTGAAACGCTGTCGCTCCAACCGTAATCCTCGGAAAGCCGGTCAACGACTTCCTGCATCGTGTAGCCGGAACGCACAATATACGACTTGATTTCATTTCTCAAATTGGATTTCATAGAAAATACCTCATTCTTTCATGAAATGATTTTACCGTGGAGCATACACGCTGCACGGTACAGTAAATCTTTATTGCATTCTTGAAAAGCGCTCAGGATTGCGTCTATGAAGAACTGTCCGCAACAGCACCCCACCGACTTTGCCATTAGGTGGGCTTGCAAAGCGAAACCGTGAAAATAGTCACCTTCCGTATACCACCATCACCATTCTGTAAATCACCGAATGATGATTTGTGTTCTGCTTATAGTAGTGTTTTTCACTGTTTGCACAACCATTGATTGGGCATAGCCAATTTTAATGTCCAGCCGAGCTATCAAATATAAAAATGAACTTTGATTTTTTGCGTTCGTGCGTTCCTTCGTTCCACAGGCTGTACCCAATTCGGAACGCATGAACGCACGAACAGAAGGTTTTGAAGTTTCATTACAACTCCATAGGCGAGAGCAGGACATAAATGCCCATATATCCCCGGCATCGCTTTCCACCGCCGATGTGTAGATTGTTGACCGGCTCCAAGTGGTAACGTTCTGCGTTCTGGCTAAGCTGGTTTGCGAAAGCTCTTTGGTGACAGTGGGTTTTCTGCGTTGTCTTCGCACCATCGTTTATAGGCTGCGTACAGATTTTTGGTGCTGGCTTCATAATCGGCCTTGAATGCCACATAACCCTCAGAATCGAGAAAGTCCAGAATGTTGTTGGCATCCCGAACTGCGGAAGTGATATTGTCCTTGGCTCTCTGGCTAATGGTAAAGTGATAGTGATTAGCGATCAGCCGCCGCAGTCCCTCCAGCATCCAAAGAAAGATCCCTTCTTTTTTTCGGCAATCAGTTTCTCGGCAAGAAACGGGTCATCAAACCGATCCACAGGCTTATCTTTGGTGGTCAGAATGATTTGGCGGCGAAAGAAACCGTCGCTGCGGTCGTGAAGTGCAGTCAATACCCCGTTACCGAAACAGAGGAAGCGTACATAAAGCAGTCCCTGATAGCTTTGTTCTTTCTTCCGTTCCAAATCCATCCTCAGTTCCGCTGTCACGATGGATTTTACGTAGTTGGTTTTGGTCAAGGCGTTCATGTCCAGATCATCGTCCACCATGAGCAACTTGCCCTCCAGGTCGGCTCTGGCAAACCGATTAGTTTTCTACCTTCTGAATAGAAGTGGTGTTCATGTTTATCCCGAAAATGGCGTTCATCACCACACCGATCCGGCTTTTGCCCTCGCCGCCCTTGCCGATCAGCATGAGCATTTTCTGGCCCTTGGTGGAGGGAATTAGACAGTAGCCCAGATACTCTTGTAAAGCAGGAATATCCTCCGGCTCCAACAGTTCCGAAAGGAAGAACGCAGCCAGTGTTCCGGTGCCGGAGCATCAGCCCGATAGGACACCGGCAGGCGGTTGCCGCAATACTCTTTTTCCTCTGTAAATGTACCGTCCAGAAAACAAGTGCCGTTCGCCACATGGATACGGTCACATTGCAGGGGCAGAGGGTCTGCGTATGCCGCCAGCTTCAACGCCTTGATCACCTGCTCCACCGTCTGTGCAACCTTGGCATGAAGCCAAGGCGAGATTTCCTCATAAATCGTCCGCTTCAATTTGCTCTCATCCGGCAACGGGCCATCCACAGTATAAAAGCGATCATTGATGCAGCGCATTGGATGTCGGGACAGGAAATCCCGGCAATATTCCGGCTCGATGATTTTCCCTTTATCATCAATCCAAACAGGGTTGTGCATGGTATCGCTCCTCTCGCAGGCAGGTCTGTAATTTGCAGATAAATCCGCCTGCCGTTAGTTCACTCACGGCTTCGCCTCGTTCATAGGAATCACCTTGCAGCAGAATATCCAGCTGATACTCTGCCCAGGGCAACCGGTGGCAGGCTTCCACAAACCGCTCGTCCAGCACATCTTCCGGCGCTTGCGGCGCATACCGTTTTTTCCAATCCAGGAGCAGCCGCCGATACTCGTTCAAAACAAAAAAGCACAGCCGCTCGTTTTCACGAAGCCGCTGTGCTCTGGTTTTGTGTTTCTTTTTCCGGCGAATGGCTTCCGGCAAGGGCTTGTCCGGTGCAAGGTGAAAGTCCGACGCCAGTTTTCAGGCCGCATCATACAGCCGAAGGTCAAACAGTTTGGCAGTCAGGTCGATCACATCTCCATGCTCTCCACAGGCAAAACAGTGGTAGTGGTCATCCGATATATACAGGCTCGGATGACGGTCATTATGGAACGGACACAGTGCCATACCATAGTGATTGACATCAATTCCATACATTTGTGCTGCTTCCCGCGTGTGTTAATACTGGCTTTCACCACTTCAAACAGATTCATACATATTCCCTCCATTTCCTTTTTTGATGGGGCAGTTTTCTCACCCCTCTGTATAGGTTATGGGGAAAACCTAAAAAAATCAGGCTAATGGCATGACAAGCCGTTTTCAAAAAACATGACAAGGTCTTTGTTGTGTGCTATTATGAAAATAGAAAAACATGACAGGAGGGAGAAGATGGATCAGATCATCAACCATGCGGTTTTGTCGCTGGATTTCTGGCAGGACACCGTGACTATGAGCGAAGTACCATGCCCACGGGAACTATTGGCTGCGAGGTGCTGAACATTCCAGACAGCACCATTGAGAAGCTGGATACTCCCTGCAATGTGCTGAACCAGCTGCTTCAGGGGATGAACACCGGTTCTTTGGATATGGAGCTGCTGCCGCAGGTGCAGCAGGCCGCTGGCGAGATCATCTCCTTTTTGCAGGTTACACCACCCTTCTCCCGACTGAATCGAAGCTATTTTGAGCAAAAACTTGCAGCCATCTTTTCCGAAGAATATATGGAGGATGCCAAAGCCTATTTGCAGCTTACTCAGCAGGAGCAGCTGATTTGTGCTTTGACTGGGCAGCATGGCAAGGCAACCATGCTCGTGCGAATCGTGCAGGTGCTGGGGCATTTGAGTTATTCTCTGGGGCAATACAAGGAGGCCCTGACGAAATTTGCAGAGCAGTTGAATGAACCCGGCTATGACCGTACCTCGGACGGTTATGCGGCAATGTTCGGGCAGTTCTTCAAAAGTGAGCCAACTCTGTCGCTGGATAACCCGGCTTGGATGACCCCCTGACCAATGCTTCGGTGCAGTATGTATCCGCTTTTCGGCCCGGAAAGACGGAGCCTCAATTGGTCAAGCGGATGCACTATGTCTCCTTTGTGGGGATGTTCCGTTCCGATCTGTTTGAGGGGCTTTGTGTGGGCCATGCACCCAAGAAATGCCCCATCTGCGGCAGATGGTTTCTCACCATTGATGCACGGCACACCAAATACTGCGGTGGTCTGGCCCCCGGCGACCAACGGGGACGGACTTGCCGACAAATCGGCAATCTGAGAGGCCGGGAGCAGCGGGAGCTTGCAGACGATCACCCCATTAAGGCGATTTATACCCGCCGGATGAACACCATCCTGCAAAGCAGCCGCCGTGGAAAGTTGGATAAAGAAACGGCAGCAACTATGAAAAAGCTGGCAAAAGATAAGATGCTTCGTGCGCTTTCAGATCAGCGTTATGCCAGCACTGTTTATGAGCAGGAAATGACCCAGCAGGCACTTTTAGAAGCAGTACAAAAGAAATAAGCAGAAGAAATAACGAAACATCAGAAAGGCGGTGAGGGGAAAATGGATACAGCGTGGACATGGGAGCTGTCCGGCTACTGTGCCAAATACAACTTTTCTGACGGAATCAAAGGGCTTAACCATGCGGGAAGTGGAACGCATCTTTCAGCTTGACCCGGAACCGCCTGTTCTGGAAAATATGAACGACTACATCATTGAGGCTGTGCGGAGCCGTGAATTGCGCTGGTTCTCCTTTTTCCTGCACTGCTATGAGAATCCGGCTCAATGGCCGTATTCGCCGTTTCCTACTGCGGGAGGGGCTGAATCGCTATGACGCGGAACGCTTTTTGGATTATAAAATGGGATGTGTGCTTGCCATGCTGGATTGTCTCCGGGATTACAATCCAACACAAGGAGCGGATTTTCTGACCTATGCCCATCATTTTATCGGGAATGCCCTTTTGACCTGCCGGATGCAGGAGGAGGCTGGTTCCTTTGAAAATGTGGATGAATACAAAGCTGTGCGTGGGATTGCTTGGCTCTACAATCAATCCGGTCAGTCTGAACAGGCGGCGATCCAAAATTATGCCCAGAAAAACGGTTGTACCGAGGAAACCGCAGCAAGGTTTTTTGGCATTGGCCAAACAAAATCGAAGCCGTGTTCCGTTTTATCAGACCGTACAAGACGAGGACAGCAAAAACTGGGATACCATGAAAACAAACCGCTTTGCGAACAGAGCGATAACGTATCTTCTGAACTGCGAGGACGAAAAGCCATCAAAAGAAACGCTTATTGCATTTGAGTAGAGACCGCCGAAAATTCTGTGTAATCGACGTTCTACGACAGTATGAAAATCTTCGACTGAGTCAAGAATGAGATCAAACATTCAAGACGAAGGAGACGAAGATTATGCAGCCAGTACCGCAGGATTTGTTGAAGGAATATGTTCAGAGCCAGCACTTCACCAGCACGACGGAGATCATGGATGCCATGAAGGAAATGTTCCGGGACGTCATCCAGACCGTCATGGAAGTGGAGATGGACGAGGAGCTTGGTCGAGAGCGTTGCGAGCGCTCTGACGAGCCGGAGGGCACCCCCAGAAACTACCGCAACGGCTACACGAAGAAGACCGTCAAGACCCAACTGGGTGAGGTGGACATCAAAGGTTCCCCGGGACCGGAATGGCTCCTTCGAACCCAAGATCATCGGCAAGTATGACCGAAACGCGGACGGAATGGAGGATAAGATCCTGGCGCTGTACGCCTGCGGCATGAGCCAACGGGATATCGCTGAGCAGATCAAGGAACTGTACGGCGTGGAGATCTCTGGAACTGGTAACGAAGATCAGCGAAAAGATCATGCCGGAGGTCACAGCCTGGCAGAATCGTCCTTTGGAGCCGGTGTATCCGTTTGTGTTCATGGACGCCATTCACTACAAGGTTCGGGAAGACCGGCGGTATGTGACGAAGGCAGCCTATGTGGTGCTGGGTGTCACCATGGATGGCAGGAAGGACATTCTGGGCGTCTGGATCGGAGAGCACGAAAACAGCAAATTCTGGCTGAACGTGCTCAATGACCTAAAAAGCAGGGGCGTTTTTGGATGTATATCTGTTCTGCACAGACGGCCTGTGTGGGATGATGCAGGCTATCGAGGCTGTCTTCCCCAAAAGCAGGCTGCAGCGCTGCATCGTCCACCAGGTGCGCAGTTCCACCAGATATGTCAGTTACAAGGACATCAAGAAAGTCGTTGCGGATCTGAAGAAGATCTACGGTGCCGTCACACTGGAGGAAGCCGAGAAAAACTTGCAGACCTTCGCAGAGACCTGGCGTAAGCAGTACCCCTCCTGCGTGAAAAGCTGGGAGGAAAACTGGCCAGTTTTAAGCACGTTCTTTGAATACCCCGTTGAGATTCGGAAAATCATATACACGACGAACATCATCGAGGGCCTGAACCGCCAGTTCCGGCAGATCACAAAAGAACAAACCTTCCTTCACGAACGACGATTCCCTGCGTCGGATGTTATATCTGGCCTCCCAGCGTATCGTGAAGCACTGGCACGCCAGATGTCAAAACTGGGATCTGGTGCTCAGTCAGCTGGAGATCATGTTCGCCGACCGAGCCGTTGGCTGACTCCCTTGTCCTAGTATGCCACAGCGGCCAGACCGGCATTCACGCCGGAGCGGCGCGCATACCGTTCTGACCGCTATGGTTTTCGGTTACCAAAGGGATTCAGGCCAGAATCCGCCCTGCTTTCCTGCGCCATTCTTGATTTTTTGTCGAAAAACGCACACAAAATTTTACGTCGGGCCTTTGAGTAATAACAATCAAAGAGATGCCGTGTTAGGATTTCTCCCGATGCGGCATCTCTTTTTCTCCCTTTAATTGTTTCCCATATTCCGTTTTCAGTTTTCGTATTTCCTCCAGACGGTCAACCGCAGTTGCCCCCATCTGCGCTGACAAAGCCAGTACCAGTGCATCCACGACTGCAATGGGGGTCGTCATGGAATGATATTCATTTTCTTCCCCTCGATATACAAACAAATTGATATCTGCCCGATGTTTTTCGTCGTGATAAGTTCGGCTTGTGAACAACAGCGTCTGATATCCGGCGCGTTTTTGGTGATTCAGAATGATACTGCCCTCCGCAGATACTTTGGAAAATCCAAAAGGACCACCAGATCCTCCGCACTCATAAGCGCCAGGTTTTCCAGAAGCTCCGATCCGCTGGATGAAATACGACAAACATCAATCCCGATGCGCCGAAGCCGAAATTCCAAAAGCTGTGCAGGTGCCCGGGAAGCGTTCTTTGCGTAAATAAAAAAACTCTCCGTGCGCCACCGATGGCGTCAACCGCCCGGGAGAATTCCCCCTGATCCAGTAGTTCCAACGTCCTTTGCAGATGATACTGCTGCTGTTCTATCCAGTCGTTCAGAAGATTGTCAGCACTCGATTGCAGCGTATTTTTTCAGCTTTTGAGCCGGACCTTTTTGCACGGTTTGCTCCATGATGATCCGTTTCAGGCGTTTGAAATCGCAGCAACCAACATGGCGGGCAAACCGGGAGATCGTGGCCTCCGATATATTCAGTTCGTCAGACAGCTGTCCAATGGTCATACAGAGAAACTCATCTCTGTGCCCGGTGATGTACTCAATGATCAGCTGTTCTGCTGCAGTTAACTTGTCTGGTGTCAGAGGAAATGAAAAATACATGGTGCTCCTTCATATCAAAAACCGCAAGTCGGCGTGAATGTGGCCATTTGATGCCATTATATCACTTCGATCCCCATAAAGAAAGGGGGCGGACCCGCAAAAAATCGGTCAATTTCCCGCCTGCCTCTTCCAAAATCAATTTTCCTGCGGCAAAAATCCCATGGCCTGAGACCGTGCTCCAGGTATCCGTCAGGCGACCGCAGGCCACATAGCACAGTTCAATGGATGCGGCACCGATACGGCGGATGTCGTGACAACAATCGTAGATTGCCCGCATTCTCCGAAAGGCGGCATCTGCTTGCTCCCTGCTTCCGGGATTTGTCCCTACAGAACAAAGGCTGTCCGAAAGTGTCTGCACATCGCTAACATGGATCGGTTTGTGGTTGCAAAATGCTCCATGACCAAGTTGTGCGGTAAACAATTCCTCCGAAAACGGATCATAAACTACGCCAAACAGCACCTGTTCACCTTCGGCCAGAGCCAGAGAAATGGCGCTGTGACGGAAGCCGTGAATCAGATTGGTCGTACCATCCACCGGATCCAGGATCCAGGTAAGCCGATCGGGTTCTACAGAAGAGTTGTCTTGCTCCTCTCCCATGAATTGGATGGAACTGTCCAGTTTTTGCAGGCGCTCCCGGATAAAAGTACTGAACGGCAGTATCTACGGCAGTCACAAAATCTGTTTTCCCTTTTTTCCTGAATACTTGAAGAGCGCACACGATCATGCAGCAGCTTTCCGGCTTCACGAACAATAGGGATAGCCTGTTCTAAGCAGTTGGACAACACATCTGCGTTCATTCCATCTGCCCCTTTGCTTTCAGCACAGCAGGGAGACTCCCCGTTTTTGGCGCAGCAATACAGAACATAATCTCCCCCAGCGCATGGATTTCCTTCAACGAGCGCTTCAAAAGGCCTGCGGTTTTACCTTAAAGGCCGCTTCCGGATGCACACAGATGGTATAGCGCCCGGCCTCCATTTCTTGCCGCAACTCCGAAATCGTATCAAATTCTTTTTCAAATCGGGTACGAATGCAGCCGTACTGAACCGCCTGATGGGTGTCGCTTCCGGCAACCACGGGCCTATGAAGTCGCTCCCCCAGAGCATAGGTCAGCTTCTCCGTCCGCTGCCGGTCAAGGGCAATGTCCTTGCCGTTCATGTCAAGAAAATCAAAACGCTTCAACACTTTGGGCGGCAACTCCGGGATATGCCCTTCTTCCCGGAAAGGATGTCCTGCCCCAACTAACACGGGATACTCCGCGAACAGTTCCATCAGCTCTTCTGCGGGAAGGAAGGCGCCCTTGGCTTTATACAGCTCCAGACGATGATTCAGCTCCAGAATAGCCTCCATGGGTCCAATGCTCAACACATGGCCGCCCTCGGCGATGTCGGTCTCCATACCGGGAAATATTTTCAGTCCGTCAAACACATACGCATCTCCTTGGCAGGTTCCCTGTGTGGCAATATAGCGGTAAAAGCAATTCAAATTGCTGCGTGTTGAAATGCTCTGTCAAACAGATGGCATCCAGCCCGCACATTTTGCTTCGTTCAGAAGCCAGTCGGTATATTCCGTGGAAAAGGGCAGATACTTTGCCAGCTTTCCATGGGTGTGAAAATCAACATACATAGCGCATGCTCCAATCGTCAAATCAATGTGGAAATCAGGACGGTAACCGCAATCCAAAGGAAAGAAGCAGACAGGAAGAGAAGATCATTATTTGACACGCACAAAAGATGACAATTTGATTTTCTTTACTTCCTTATTGACTGCGGCATAGCGGTAACCCTTGATTTCCAAAACTTCTACTGTCGTCCGGGATCGCTTGGCGGTGTTGAGCATCAGCGGGTAAAAGGAATGAATGATGACCTTGATCTGATAGATCAGATATTTTATTTTCCCGACCAGGTGTTCATGCTCCGGCGGATTGCCCCCGCAGGCGATAGGAGAGCAGAATATTTTGAAATTCCTCCATCAGGATGGGCAGCATCCGGTAGGCATAGGAAATGGAGAAGGACAGCCGCTCCGGGCATCCATACCACATCAGCCCGTTGGCAAGCTTGTCCGGATCCATCCCGGAGAAAACAGTAATGGAGGCCAGGGAAACCGTGGCGACCTTCAGCGTCAGCACCAGCAGCGGCGCAATGGCGGAAGCGTCACCACCGAACAGCAGCGTGACAATCAGCAAATACCCGGTTTGCGAAAATACGCCCAATCCGAAAAAACAGGACGAGTCCCGCCACCTTCGCCATCATCGTCGTGACTGCTACCAGAAGAAAGCAGCCAATCAGGAAAGGCAGGTCGTTTACAAACCAGGGGAACCAGACCAAAAAACAGATACCACACCAGCAGAATCCTGGGATCCATCCCGGCAATCACCGTGTCATTATTGCCATAGGCGTTCTTCAGCACCTGATTGCGCAGAAAATCGATGGACAGTTTATCTAAAATATTTTCAGACAGTTTCTCAACTGTTTTCATTGTTCGGGAACCTCCCTTCAAATGAATTCAGAAATGCGTCAATGGTATAGCACAGGGCATCTGGATCAATTGCCTGACCCAGGGAGAATATCTCCGGAGGGCGGATGCCGACTTTTCCACAATATCACGATTTCCGAATATTTCATTCCGGCTTCCGTCTGCCACTACCCGCCCGTTCCACAGAACAATGATTCGTTCTGCCCACTCACAGACAAGCTGCATATCGTGGGTGGCAATCACCACGGTTTCTGTGATTGCTTTCATATCCTCCAGAGGTGCGCATGATCTCTTTTCGCGTGGCGATATCCAGATTTGAGGTTGGCTCATCCAGAAGCAAAATACCGGGATTCAACGCAACGCCAATGGCAAGGCTTGCCCGGCGCATCTGGCCGCCAGAAAGAAGGCGCCCATCCCGGTTTTTCAGCTCCTTCAGCCGGAAGCGCTCCAGCAGCTCGTCTGTGCGCTTTGCACTGTCGGGCACGCGGCGCACCTCCATGGCATAGGCAATATCTCCGCCAATGGAGTCCTTGATAAACATATCCTCCGGATTCTGGTAAACCATCGAGATTTGCCGCGACAGCGCTTCCGGCTTCAAATCCCGAATGCTTTTTTCGTTCAGAAGGATATCGCCGGAGGAAGGTTTCAGCAGGCCCACCAGAAGCTTCATCATCGTAGATTTTCCCGCGCCGTTAGAGCCAATCAGCGCTACCTTGTCTCCTTTGTGGATCTCCAGATTCAACCTCGAAAACACCGTGTGAAGCTCACCCTTGACGCTCCGATAGGAAACAGACACATTCTGGAATGCGGCGACCGTTTCTCCTTTTGGGGGGGGAAGCGGCTTTCTCCTCAGCAGGGAAGGCCTTTTGGAGCAAAGATTGCTTTTTCCTTCTTCCACTGTGATCGGAAGCGCAATGGTTCCGGGGAGACCTCCGGCTTGTTGCATCCGATGGGCTGCAATGGTCACCTGCGGAGGAAAGATATTGCAGCCTTGCAGTTCCTCCACCTGCTGGAGGGCTTCGCCTGTAGGCAGTACCCATTGCACCATACCGTCCTTCATCAGCATCACATGTTTGCAGAAGTCTGCAATATATTCGGTGTGATGCTCGATGACGATGATGGTCTTGCCGTAGTTCTCGTTCAGTTCCCGTAGAACCGCATAGATTTGATCCGCGTGCTTGGGGGTCCAGTTGAGCAATCGGCTCATCCAGAATCAGAACTTCCGGCTGCAGAGAAACCGCACCGGCCAATGCCAGCAGATGGGTTTGCCCACCAGACAGCTGCCAGATAAAATCATCCTGTTTTCCCTTCAGTCCGCACTGCTCCAATGCCTGCAGACCACGTTCCCGGTAGTCTGGCATAGCGTAGTTCAGGCAGGCATACGAAGCGTCATCCAAAACCGTGGGGCGAATGATTTGATTTTCAAAATCCTGATAGACATACCCGACCTTCCGAGCCAGTGTGCCTACATCCGTTTCCCGGGTATCCAAATCGCAGGCACGAACGCTTCCCTGAAAGTCACCGCTGATAAACTGTGGGATCAGCCCGTTGAGGGTTTTACAAAAGTGGATTTCCGCAGCCGTTGTTGCCAACGATTGCGAGAAAGTCCCCTTTTTTGATCTTGACAGTGATGTCTTTCAACGTAGGTTGCTCAGCGCCCGGATAGGAATAGGTCAGATGATCTATTTCTATCACATTCATCATGCTTTTACACACCTTTTTCTGCGGAGCTTTTTTTCAGAGCGGGCTCTCATAATCAGCGCAACTGCAACAGCGAGGACAGCAGCGACTACCATTCCGATGGCCATTGCCGTGGAGCTTTCCGCCCAGTCCGCTTCCCAATCGATGAGGCTCAGGCCGCTTTCCGCCATGAACTCAGCACCAATGGCGACAGCGAAGGCCACAGCACAGCCAAGAACCGCTTTCCAACCGATTGGGTCCAGAGCTGTATTTTTTTCGTTCTGGGCTGCATACCCAGCAGGGGCTCGATCTTACCGTAGAGCTTGGGCACCAGGAACAGAGTGGGCAGCAGGCAGAACAGAATGCCGGAGAACAGCAGATCATTCACGAATGCGAAGCCTTCGGTGGCGAAAACGCTTTCGGGCAGACCTGCCACGGACTCAAAGTCTTCAATGGCAAACTGCACCTTGAGGATATCCACGATTGTTCCCAGCAGCAGCTGAATGGCAGTACCGCCAAATGCTGCGATGCCAACCAGCTTTCGGTTCTGAGGATTGGAAACCAGGCGGCCTGCAATGTAGACACCAATGGTGACGGTAATGAACTTCTCCAGTTCTCCCAAACCGCCAAACTGTCCCAGCATGATCTCACTGAACACCAATTCGCCGGTAGCCGCACCCAACGCGGCGGACATGGGGGTCAAACAGCATGGCGAGGGTCAACGGTATGAACAGGAAGTACTCAACAGAGAAATTCCACGATTCCAACCTGGAATTTGGGGATCAGTTCGGTGAAAAGAGTTGCAAGGCCGTACAGGGCCATGGTCAGCACGAACACCATCAGCTTCTGGGACTGATTAGCGGACTGCTTGTTGATTGTTGACATAGTATTACCTCCTCGGTTTGCTAATTCATTTTTCCTTTTGGACAGTTATAATTTTACATACAGAGCGTAAAGTCCTCGACCATCATTCGGTATAATGTTTGTAAAATTTTCTTTATCCTATTTCAATGAAATTATATTTTGACGGAGGATATAAAGAATCCCGTCTGACTTCCTTCTGAAATCAGACGGGATTTGTCCGTATGCACCCCGGAAACCGTCAGCTAACAGTTGATAGGTGATTAGTTCCTTATCACTGTTAAGCCAACGGCAGAAAACCTTTTTAGGTCTTAACATCACAACTATATCCATCCCTGTCTTCGACAGACCGGGACACGTAAAATACGTACTGCAAACAGCAAGGCAGGATGAGTCCGAATTGTTCAGGGATGATGTCTCCGAATATGCCGGATTATACAGACAACGATACAGAAACATCAGTCAGCAAATATAATTTACAAAAAAGCTCCGTAATGAAAAAGACCATGGAATCACCAGATAAGATCGCTTCAACAGATGCAAACTGTTCTGATACTCAGGAGAAACTGAACCGGAAAAGTCTCCTTGCCAAGTACATACATGAACACAGTCCTCGGCAGACGAAAAACCTTTTGTTTCCATAAACGTATCAAGCCTTAATCCCAACATCATAGAATCAGAGCTTTTCGGATACGAAAAGGGGCTTTTACGGCGCAGACAAGGGGAAGGAAAAAAAGGGCTATTGGAAATGGCTGACGGCGGCACCATTTTTCTGGATGAAATAGGTGAACTCACCTATGAACTTCAATCAAAATTTCTCCACACACTGCAGGAAGGGACCATCACTCCCGTAGGCTCCGGTCAAACAAAAAGGCTTGATCTGAGAATAATATGCGCCACCAACTGTGAACTGAAAAACATGGTAGCTGCCG